>Ga0209311_1000155_pt1 | contig 75985 bp, 75 predicted proteins | sample AD_UKC045_MetaG_FD_184417 | JGI IMG/M metagenome (GOLD analysis project Ga0209311, IMG submission 184417) | Active sludge microbial communities of municipal wastewater-treating anaerobic digesters from USA - AD_UKC045_MetaG (SPAdes) (version 2) | ecosystem: Engineered > Bioreactor > Anaerobic >...
GCCACTCGGAGCGCCGCATGTTATCGCATGAAACGGACGATACGGCTGCGGCAAGATTTATTGCTGCCATTAAAGCTGGGCTCACGCCTATTTTTTGCATGGGTGAAACCAAAGAGGAACGCGAGTCCGATTGGACTGAGTATGTGGTTGGCCGGCAACTGGATTCGATACTCAGGCGCTTTGGCCCAGAGGTTTTGGCTAAAGCGGTTTTGGCATATGAACCCTTGTGGGCTGTTGGTACAAATAACCCAGCCACACCTGAACAGGCGCAGCAAGTACACAAATTTATACGCCACCGCATTGCCAAATGTGATGCGCGCGTGGCAAAAAGCGTGCGTATTTTATATGGCGGCAGCATACAGCCATCGAACGCGGCGGCCTTATTTGCTATGCCTGATATAGATGGTGGTTTGGTGGGACGTTGCTCGTTAGATGCACAGGCTTTTGTGGCAATTTGTGCGGTAGCAAATTAGTTCGTTTTTGGTTCATCGATGACCACTTTTTGAGCGATTTTAAACTACAACCTTTTTGATTGCTCTGTAAGCCTTATAAATAAAGGCTCGCAGGGCAGTTTTTTTCTCTCGAGGGGATTAGTGGCATATTCAACCATTAAAATGGTCATGCAAAACTAGGGTGAACGCGCGGGTAGCCACGTTAAATTTGCAGCCAAATTTATTGAGTGAGTTGTAATGTACTTAAAGTATGCTTACGCACTTTTCTTAGCAAATCGCTATCCACAATTAACGACTGACCGTAACTAGGAATCAATGACTTTAATTTTTCATTCCATACCTGATGTTTGAGCTGTGTACCGAAACATTGCTCAATGACGTGAATCATGGCTTGAACACTCACCGAAGCCCCAGGGGAGGCGCCAAGTAATGCGGCGAGTGAGCCGTCCTGCGTGGCAACGATTTCTGTACCAAATTCTAGCTTACCCCATTTTTTTTCACATTTTTTAATAATCTGAACGCGTTGCCCCGCATTGGCAAGCTTCCAGTCAGCGGAGTTTGCTTGCGGTAAAAATTCACGCAGTGCATCCATACGCTGTTCGTGCGTTTGGTTGGCTTCTTTCACCAAATATTTGGTCAAATCCATGTGATGCCTGCCAACCCCTAGCATGGCTTTTAAGTTATTTACTTTTAATGACTTGGCTAAATCTAGGGCAGAACCCTGCTTTAGAAATTTAGTGGTAAATCCAGCAAACGGGCCAAATAACAGCGCAGATTTGCCGTTGATTTTTCGCGTATCTAAATGGGGTACAGACATTGGCGGTGCGCCAACGGCGGCTTTGCCATAAACTTTTACATTGTGCTGCTGAATCACTGCTGGGTTTTGGCAAATCAGCCACTGCCCGCTAACAGGAAAGCCACCATAACCCTCACTTTCTGCAACGTTAGCAAGTTGCAGTAGCGGTAGCGCGCCACCGCCTGCACCTAAAAAGACAAATTTTGCATTAATGGTTTTTGCGTGTTTGCTGGCTTTATTCAATAAACCTACATGCCATTCATTTTTAATTTTTTTGAGTTTTTTAACTTGCGTGTTGCTGAGTAATGTAAAATTTGCCTGCGTTTTAAGGTAACCCACTAGCTGGCGGGTGAGGGCGCCAAAATCAACATCAGCACCATGCGCAACAAAGGTAGCGGCCAATTTCTCTTTTGGTTCACGATTGGCCATAATGAGTGGCATCCAACGGCTGAGTTGCGCGTGATCTTCACTGTATTGCATGTCAGAAAAAAGGGGATGTTGTTTGAGTAACTCAAAACGATGCTTTAAAAAGGCCACGTTTTTTTCGCCCCACACTAAACTTAAATGTGGAGTTTTGTTAATAAAATGACTAGGCGTTGGCAAAATTTTCTGCTCAACCAAATTGGCCCAAAATTGCAGTGAGACTTCAAACGCTGCGTTGATTTCTAGGGCGCGCTCAATAGCAATGCTACCGTCATTGGCTTGTGGCGTGTAATTAAGCTCACAATAGCCGGCATGGCCAGTGCCGGCATTGTTCAGCGCGTCAGAGCTTTCAAGCGCCACATCAGGCAGTTGTTCAACCATGGTGATGTTGAGCGTTGGGTCCAACTGATGTAGCAAAACGCCTAAAGTGGCGCTCATGATACCGCCGCCCACCAGCAATATGTCAGTTTCAATATTTCTCATTCATCAACCTGGTATTTGATTTCATTCATCATTGGTTTTATTAAAGGCACCTAAAAAAACCAGCAAAAATGCTGGTTTTAGAAGGGTTAACCTAACAATAGAAGCTATTTTTTGTTCCGCTCATCCCAAACCTTTTCCAGCGCATTTACTTTGGCTTCAAGATCAGCTTCTGCACTTTGTAGTTCAGTATTGGCTTTGGCTTGATTCTCTTGCAATGTTTTCAACCGCGCCTGCTCATCTGTAACACGCTTTTCTTGTGCAGAAACTTGTTCTGCCAGTTTAGCGTTATTAGATTTTGCTTGATTGTAGCGTTCACGCGCTTCAGAAGCAGCACGCTGCTCATTACTAATATCGCGGGCGACTACTGCGCTGGAGGCTAGGAATAAGCACAAACATAAAGTCGCGAATAATGTCTGTGGTAAAAAATTCAATTTTTGATTTTTCATTAAACACCCTCGAATGAACAATATTCACTAAGGTTGTATTGTAGTGTAATTATTCAAAGACGGGTAACTGAAGCGACTATTCTCGCGTTCAAATCAGCTGGTTATGAGATCGCTTTTTGGCCTACCCACGGTTTAGCGCCATGTCTGACTATTGATTACTTCAGATGTTTATCCGTATGTTTTATGGACCAAAGCTCTAGGTATTGGTCTGACTTATTGAGTAAATTCTCATTCATATTTTCATATTCGTCAACAGGAGGTAAGACCACATCTTTTGAAATGGCCGAGTAACCTAACCCTAATTTTCCACCTTCTACTTTAAAGCCGATAAATTCTAATATGGTTGGAAATAAGTCAAAAGGTACAATATTTTCACGGTTTTTGCTGATGTCGGTGCTGGAGATAAACCGATTATAAATATGACGTTCTTTAATGGTCCACAACTTACTGGAGACTGGGTTTTCCATGGCCAAATGATCTCCCAATATGATGACTTTGGTATCCTTTAAATAACCATGCTTAGACATAAAATTTACAAACTCAGTTACCTGATTTGAGGTGCACTCTACAATGCCTTCAAAATCTTTAACGCCTCTGGCTTTACAATACTTGGAATAGTGTCCACCAGGGCCATGTGTATCAATTGTTGTTAGTGTGATATTGAAAGGTTGTTGTTGAGCATGTAACTGAATCAGTTTAGCTTTAACTAACCTGAATAAATCATCATCATACAAGCCCCAATAATTCATTTCGGTGTCTTTCAGATTGCCTTTCAGTTCTTCCCGGCCATAGACTTCATCATAATGGTGATCTTGAAAAAACATGCCTTTACCAGCAAAGGCAAGCGCATCTCCACCAAAATACACATTTCGGTAACCGGCCTCATGCAGTATGTCGCCCAAGCAAATCGCATTAGGCAGAAATGTTTTAATTTTTTCACCCTGATCATTTCCACCATATAGGCTCACACTTTTGAGAGGCACGCCGCATTGAGTGGCGGTTATGCCAGCAATAGTCCACCAGCTTCCTGGAGCAGTTTTGTAACTGGCGAAACTGTTACCACTTAGCCCATCTAAGCTAGATAGTAGGTTTTTACCAAATAGTGCAGGGCTTTTATAGGAATCTTCTAAACTTTCAACATAAATAAGTACAAGGTTTTGTGGTTTAACGGGAACTACTTTTACTTTTGTGGGTGGTACATAATGTGCGGAGAAGTAGTCGTCACCAAAGTGGTGTTTAATGAAAACGGTAAGTGAAAACTGCATGCTGAAATAAATGCCAGAAATGACTAAAGCATATAATGGTGCACGGTGCCCGATAAACCAATAGAAAACTTTTACAATATGAATGTTTGCCATTCGTGCCGGCCTTGTAAGCCAATGAGTTGAGCCATGTGTTAGAAATAGTGCAATTGAGTATTCGATTAGCACCAGTAGTAGTGCAGTGATAAATGGCAGCGCTATACACCAAGCTAGAAAGCTATTAATAATTGCCGCATCTGTATCAATCAAGCCACCGAGCCCAAATTGGGCGTGATATAACATTTGTTCAAGTGAGGGTTCACCAAAATTAACGGCAATCCAATATGCAATTGCAGTTAAAAAAAAGGCTGTCATGTAAGTGATAAATCTGACAAGGCCACGAATAAAGTGGCGGTGCTGATTGTGCAGGCGTTGCGCGCGACTGAGCATAGTTTAGTTTATCCAGTTAGTTGAGAAGTATAGAAGAGAACAGTGTGTTTTGTTTTAGCTAGGCAAAATTGCAGCCATAGCGTGGTTGTTGGGCGGATACGATGTGATTTCGAAAAATGAATTTCCATTCTAAATGTACCTCTTTGCATTTAGCCCATATGTTATTTGTAAGCTTATGTTTAAAACTAGCATATGATTAATTTTGATTGGGGCGCTGAGAAATAAATTGGCAGGCAACCGCGCTAATATAAGGTAAGCATTGCAGGGATAACATGGCAACCCAGAGTTGGGCATCTATATTATTTAACCCGCGTGTTGCCAGCATAAAGATACTACACAAAGTCAGCGCAACTAGAAGTGTGAACTCTTCAATAACTGGGTTTAGAATTGCCAGCTTCGCGCTTTTACTTTTGCTTTTGGCTGTAACTTTAAACACACCTTTTTCTTGGATGATACCCATTATTACGCCTTTGGCGATTGCATGAGATAGCCCTAAACTGGCTAGAGATGCACCAAAGATGTCCTTCCATTCACATTTCATGGTTTTCCTATATAGAATAGGCCCCATAGCTGCCTTAATGGATAGAAACAATAAGATGGGTACGATCATAATAGTGACTGGCAAACTGAACGAGTTTGGTAATGTCAACATGGCGATAGTCCAACCAATTGAGCCAATGGTGAAGAATAGTTGTAGTGCATCGCCCAGCCAGCCAAACCAGCCCGTTAAAAAGTGATAACGTTGTCCAAAAGTAAGTGTGGAGTCACCTAATAATTTTGGTAGATGATGTTTAAGAATCTGCATGGCCCCAAATGCCCAGCGAGAACGCTGTGATTTTAGTGCTTTGAAATCTGCCGGGGTCAGCCCTCGACCAAATGTGTCATCGATGTACCTGAGCTCATAACCTTCTTCCAAGAGGCGTAATCCTAGTTCTGTGTCTTCACAAATGCACCACTCTGACCATTTGCCAAAATCGATAAGGGCTTGATGGCGTACCAGCGTCATGGTGCCGTGTTGAATAAGTGCGTTTCGCTCGTGACGGTGATGCATGCCGATTCGGAAAAAACCTTCAAACTCCCAATTACTCATGCGGTGGAAGAAGTTGTTTTCCCAATCTCTATGTGCTTGAGGCGCTTGTACAACTGCAACTTTACTATCCAAAAAGTGAGGCACTAAATCAGATAGCCAGTCTGGAGTCACTTCATAGTCCGCATCTACAACACCGACTACCTGTGTTAACGGGTTTGTATGGTCAAGTGCAAAATTTAATGCGCCCGCTTTAAAGCCGGGCCATTGTGGTAAATGAAAAAAATGGAAATTGTCGGGCATCTTTGCCATGTAAGACTCTATTGGCTTCCACTTGCATTCATCTTTCGTGTTGTTATCAATGACCAGCACTTCATAATGGCGGTAATTTAGTTTTGCCAGACTTTCAATGGTAGTGATTACCATATCTGGTGGCTCGTTGTAACAAGCAAGGTGAATGGAAACGAATGGTTCCTGATCTGCTGGTAGTGGAGTGGCGCGTTTATAAGCACGTTTCCAGCCCCCGTTAAACATAACTTCGCTAAACTCTACGCCATAAATCATGAGTACGGCAGAAGTAAGCCCCATGCCGAAAATCAAAGCGATGAGTACGATGAAGTCACGTAAAGTGTAGTAATAATCGCCGGGTAGGTTCCATGCTACGACCAATGTAGTAATGCAGGCTTGCAGTAAAATTGCCATAGAGAATCGGCCACCTATTCCCCAATGCCTAAATCTATAGCCAATAAATAGAATTGGAAAAAATGCTAATAACGTTGCCCATAGGGCTTTCTCTTCCCAGCGGCTATCTTTAGGTACAGCGCCTTGTAATGAATATTTTTGGTGACGTGCGGCATCAAACATTCCCCAATAAGCCCCTGCCCATCCCTCAATTTCTTGTTTCCAAGGTTGGTCGAAAGCTTCCATAAGGTAGTAGTCGTAGCTTTTGTGTGTAGTTTTAGCTAAGAACTCTCGAACAAAACGAGCCTGATTCACATCAGAAGCAACAGCGGCACCTATTGTAGGTCCGTGGCTAGGCCAGCCAATTTCTGTAATAACAATTTTTTTGCGTGGGAATTTCTCCATGAGCGCTTGGTAGCGCTCGAGTGAATAGTCAACAGCCTTCTCAACTGGTAGACCTTCATGATAAGGGAGTAAATGCACTGCAATAAAATCTACATGCTTTACCATATCTGGATTTTTTAACCACACATGCCAAGGCTCGGCCGTAGAGATAGGAAGCGAAGTATTTTTACGCACTTCATCCAAATAAGTATAAAGTGTTTCAGGTGGGAGATCGTTTCGTAGTAAGACTTCATTACCGACGATGGCACGCTCAATATGCGGGTAGTTTTTTATCTTGGATTTTAGTGCTTCAATCTCACGTTGATTAAGGTCAAAATCGCTTCCTAACCATGCGCCAGCTGTGACATAAAAGCCAAGGTTTGAAGCAAGCGCAGTGACTTCACTATTATCCAATGCGCCGTAGATGCGTATGCGTTCAGTGAGTGGTCTTAATAATATAAGATCCTTTTCCAACTCTGCTGTACTTGGGTATTCTTTTCTTGATGGGCTTTGTTGTTCTTGAAAGCCACTGTATGCAAAACCACGTACGATAGTTGGTGCATTCATGGCTGGTAGAGAGCGGTTGGAAATGCTCCATATCCCAAAGTGCAAAAGGCCTAGGGTCGTTGCAAACAGGAGTGGTGCAATCAATCGCTTGAGTGAGGCTGTCTTGAAGGTAAGCAAATTTTTAAATAATTAAAAAGTGGAAACTTGACGGTTAGGCCAAAAAGCAAATGCTGGCATCAAACTTATAATGCACCAAACTGTTGCATGGGTGTTGTAAGAATCCAAATAAAGGTCTTATTGCCTTCTGGCTGGAGAGGGTGTTGATTTTCAAGGTAACCTCTAGTTTTTAATGATAAATTCAAGTAGCCGCGTATGATAATCTACGATGCAGGCAATACAAAATATAATATATAAAAATGTCATAATATGCACTTGGTAGTTACGTAAGCGTTACAATGGCCCTCATTAAAAAAACATAGAGAAGATTGCATGAAAAATATGTTATTACTGACACTAGTGTCTGGTATGTTTTTAAGTCAAATTACAGAAGCAAAATCCAAATTTAGGGGAGCTGATTACAGCGGCGTTTACCACTGTAAAGGTAGCAATAACAAAGTTGGTGACTACGAAGTGCAAGCCACTTTAAAACTCAATCGATTGATTAGTCATGCAAACTTTGGGGTTTACGATTTTAATACTGAAACAGAGAATGCTTTTGTTTACAAAGGTCAGGCAATTGCTCATGGATCCAAGTTGGCTTTGACATTTAATTTATCAGGTGGCAATACGGCTGAATTTAGTACAGGAATTGCCGATGTTAAGAGAGTTTCATCCACCAGTTGGGCATATAAAAACCATTATTATGAGCCTGATGGCAATGGTGGTGACTATGGCTCGGAATATTGTGTGATGAAAAAAATATCTAAAGTAACCAAAAAAAGGTAAATAAATCAGCTGATTCTGCCCTGAAAAACAGGCCATAACAAAAAAAGTAAAGGCTCATATCGCTGTGAGCCTTATTGCACTTGGCTTGCTCCCCAAGCTTTATTCATAGCACTGGTTAGTGTGCTGAAGATCTTCATGGTTGTCCAAATGAGCGTGAGAAGTGCCAATACACCAGCCTGTCCACGTGCATTGATTACACCTGCAGTAGTGTCAAAAATATAACTCTGCATTTTTCCACTAATTGGAACGTAAGTTTGAACGTAAGTAATCACTGCAGCTCAGCCTGCTCTCGGTCGATATTGCAAACACATTGCGCGGCTTGGATGATGAAAGGTCGTTATAGCCTTCTTCGATGAGTAGGTTCTGAGCTTGATCATCTGACAAGCCTATAAATGAATCGCCTTCGAGTGTTTTTCTCACAATACTTTAGCCTCTAGTCAATTGTATGCGAAATTCTTTAGATACAGTATCGAAACCTCAATGGAGCTATGATTTTATGGATTGGGTTGGATGGGTCCACTGTTTTTTTGTGTTTATCTCTTATGTACATTAAATTAAGGCGTTTGGTGAAAATGGGAATCAAATTGCTACAATACTTGCCATAATCACAATAATATTAACAATTGCACAAATGTACCAATCTCAAGATGATGAGATGGATATAGCGCTTAAGCAATTAAGTATTGAAGAAAAAAAACTTAGTATTCAAAAATTAAAAAAGGAGTTAGAAGTAGGGGTTCCTAATGACAAAACAATTAAAAGTGCAGCACTTTCAATTAATAACGACTTTAAAGTTTTAACTCGTAAGTCAAACTTTTATAAGCAACTTGATGGATATGAGAAGATTAAAGGTTTAGGTATAAATGCTTTAACACTTGAAGAACAGCCGACTCAAGTAGAAAAATTCATTCCCAAATCAGATTTCTATAAGTACATACTAAGCACAAATGATCTGCCAGATGAAGTAATTGAGACTGCTGAGATTGAAATAGTAGCCCCTGTCTTACGTGAGGGGAGGTACAAATGGAAAGGTATTTATCAAGATGAACTTATTAGTTTTAATATGGGGGATAGCGAGTTTAAAGATGATGTTTTATCTAAACAAGTTAGTTTCCAACATGGAGCCATAATTCAGTGTGTTCTAAAAATTAGTAGGGAGTTAGATGAATCTGGTGAAATAGTCACTAATGGCTTTACTGTTAACACAGTAATTTCAAAAATTGATGGAGAACAAGTGAATGAAACATCACAAGGTAGAAGATATAAATTAAGTAAAAAATTTATAGAAGGTCAAGATGAGTTATTTAAGTCGTAGGTTTTTAGTAAACAATCATCACTTTATTAGTTAAGATCAACTGGGATCCCCCTAGGCTCCTGGACTGCCAAAACAGCTTTGAAACGATCATGTCTTGCGCCTGAGTCGTTCTTAAACTCATCGTTGCTGGCTAAAATGGAAAAAGCCCCACATTTCTGCAGGGCTTTAAGTATCTGGCTCCTCGACCTGGGCTCGAACCAGGGACACACGGATTAACAGTACCACCCACCGGCGGATTATAGTTCTAAAAGTCGAAGATTTCTAAGTAAATTTTTGTATGTCACTGTCTCGCGAACCTCAAAACGAACCTATGTAGAACCTGATATGTACAAAAATATACTTTTTGTTTGAAAAAATCTAACAAGAACAATGAGTTAATTTGCATTTTCTAACTTTTTGCCGAACTTCCTACGAACTAACGCTGAAATTTTCCTTAAAAATATTGTTCATTTTTTTGTCAATTCAGTAACCGTGAAATAGGTATAGTCTTGCCATTGGCTAAAACTACTTCAGTATCATTAGTCACAGCGCTGCCGTAAGTACCTTCAAAGCATGATGCACTAATTTGTTGACCATTCAGTTGCAATATACCTCCAGTTTGTTGGATCAAATGCAAAGCTCTACCAATTAATTCTTGCCAAGTACTAGCAAAACAAAATTCATTGTCTTCTTCACCATCGCCAAAGGCAAGATCAATTTCTGTTATATCTGATACAGCATCATTTTCGTAACTAAGCGTATTACCTTGTAAGTCTAAAATTATCTTCATGAAACTCTCCTTTTGATAGACGTAAAAAAGCCCGTAAGCTTTTAAGGCTGTACGGGCTGATAGTGGTTAATGTTAAGAACTACGAGGGATTAGCTAGACAAAAACTCACACTGGAAATAAAGCGAGATAATGGCGCGTTCAAATTTCGGAGATGGCCAGAGTATCACCGTCGAAAAATCACAGCATACGCGTCCAAGAAATGGGCGAGGAGGGTACATTTCACCCAAGAACCCCGCCCGAAAAAACTAACTTACGCCGCCTCGCCGCCCATTGCTGCATTAATCATGACTGAGGCACTGTTTGCGGCTGCTTGTAACGTTGCTGAACTCAAATGGCTGTAACGCTCCGTGACCTTACTGGTTGAATGACCTAAGATTTGCTGCACTTCATACAAAGTACGGCCACTGTTGACCAAGAAGCTTGCATACTGGTGACGCAAATCATGTATCCGCAATTGAGGCAACCCAGCTTGATAACGTATCTTGCCCCACGCTTTATGAATATTAGTGTACGGATTGCCCGTAACGCGATTCACAAACAGATACTCAAACTCAGCTTCCGTATCTAACTGACTGATAATGTCGAGTGCACTATCATTCAAAGGTACAGAACGCACCTTTTTTGACTTAGAATTTAAAGCAGGAATTTTCCAAGTACGGGTATCACGGTTAATTTGACACCATTTCGCAGATAACACCTCGTTCATACGAGCGCCCGTGCTAAGCAAATACATGGCTATCATACAGACTGGTCGATTTGCAGAAGTTTTAAGTACTGTCATCAATGTTTCTAGCTCGGTTGCATCAAGGTAATGTTCAACTTTGTTATCTAAATTAAACAACTTTACGCCTGATGCTGGATTTTCTTTCAGCATATCCCACTCTATTGCAAGATTGAAAGCGTGCCTTAAGAACTTAACGTAATGGTCGCACGTAGCACCAGCCAAACCTGACTCACGCAACTCATTATGAAAACCGATAATCATGGTTTTCGTGAATTGATTGAGTCTAAGATGGCCAAAGCGTGATTCCAACCTGCACGTGTAAATTTGATGGTCACTCGAGGCTGAACGTTTGTGCACCGCTGCGTAAGGCTTGTAATGCTGTTCATAGAATGCAGCTAATGTAGGCACTGCTTTCTGCACGCGTTTTTCATTACTTGGGTCAGCGCCATTGCTAATTTCAAGCTTCAGCAACTTTGCCTTCTTGCGTGCATCAGCCAGTGTCATTTCGTTGGTACGTGCTATCTTGATGTAGCTAGTTTTGCCATTGCCGTTCTTGTAGCGTAGAAAGTAAGTGCCACCTTGAGATAAAGGCGTTACGATAATAATTAAGCCTGGCAGCTCTTTGTCGCAGTACTCGATGCGTTTTTTATCTGTAGGGCAGATCAAGCTGTTATTGATAAAATCTTGCGTTAGTTTAACGATAGGCATTGTTTTTACTCCTAAATTAAAATTGATGGATGTGTAACAAATAACAACCTCATGATTGATAAAGCACTATATTTTTTAATGCACATTTAAAACCTCCATTGATTGATATTGAATTAGTTAAAGTTGGTGTGATCGACAGCCATGATGTCATCCACAGCTGCCTTGATCTAAATTGCACTCACCTAATAGGCGTCGGTATCCGCAACAGCACTTGAATTGAGTGCTGGCAAGGCTTCCCGCGTTTCTTTTTCAGTATGTGTTGCAGCAACATTCAATAAATGCGAAACGTCTAATAAATCGGCAACTTCACTAGACTTACCGGTATTGGCTTCCAGTGGATCGTTGCCTTGTGGCGGCAAGTCTGAAGGTGCTGATAGATAGCGCGCAAAGGCATCTTTGAACTGCATTGCATCAAAACCTTTAGGTGTAGAACCGAATTGCATACGGACTGTTTTTGAATGAATGCCATAGCCAGCTAACTGTTTGCTTAGTTGTCTTGGGGTAAGCGGTTTGCCACGGTTGTAAGTAGCCCAAGGATTTTCTTCATCATCCACAAGCGCAGCGATTAAATCCACGGTGCTTATTTTGTCGACCTGTTTAGCTTCAAAAATGTATTGAATATCAGCTAATAACTCATTACCGGTACTGACTGACTTTTCAGCAGCATTTGAAAGCTTTAATGCAGCCGCAGTCCCACGCTGTAGCCATTCATCACCAGCGCATGAGGCAATTGCAAGCAGCGGTTCCCAATTATCCTGATCACGGTCACTCAATGCATCGGGTAGAGTAGGGCGTGCCAATCTGACTTGTTGTGAATAGTCTTCAGCAAAACGTGCCAATTTGGATGCGATGTTTGTGAACAGGCCCTTATCAGCATGCCGCAATCTTGATACTGATTCATGCGGTAATTTACGACGTAGCTGAATGATAATGCCCCGGCTCATGGTGGCATCAGGTAAGTGTTTTTCAAGTGCAATGCCAGCAAAAGCCTTTGCGCCCCATACACGAAACATCTTAGGTTCATGATTGTCACCAACCACACGGATGACAAAGGCATTGGCACGCGTATGACCGGCATTAATCAGGCCTTTTATTTCATTATTTTCTCGGATAAAAGTATCGGCTTCATCAATAAACAAAGTAGGGCTATACAATTCGCAAGCACGAAATAAAGCTGACGTAGAGCAATTACTTGCTGGAAGTGGTTTACACGATAAACGGCTCATTAAATCTAACAATTGTGACTTGCCACAGGCCTTCTCAGGGGCATTTATGACAGCTAGCGGCGCAACTTCTACATCATCAATAAACCACGTGAATGCAATCCACAAAGTCAGTGCATAGGCTTGTTCAATATCTAATATAATAAATTGACGAATGATGATGACTATTTCATCCAGCAACAGGGCAGGGTCGATCGGCTCTTCACATGGCTCTATATCAGGAAATGGTAAATTATTTTCATTACCATCGGTTTCATTACGCGCAGACTTCACTTGGGCGTCAAGCGTTTTAACTTGAACGCCTAATAACTTAGCCTGTTCTTTTCTAGCACGGTCGTAATCCATAGGACTTAATAATGCTAAGCTCGCAATTACTTCATTTTCATTTAGTGGTGAAGTAGCATCGTCAAGAACCAAAGGTAGGGTGTCGCTTGTAAGAACGTCCCCCGCAGGGGATGATGTCGTGGTAATAGAAGTCATCATTTACTCCCTTCAGCAGCATCGTCAATCGCTTCAAATTGGTCTTCGGCATCAGCGCAAATTGTCATCCAGTCATAGCCACTATCATCTACCATTTTGCAGATTGTGCCGAACTTGACAGGGTTTGGATGGTTTAGATTGAATGAATTCCACTTGGTACGGATATCCTTTTCACCTTCATATTTGCTGCCATAACTAGACCAACTATTGGCAAGATCAAAGCCGTCATCACTTCCGCCGGTTTCGTTGCATATGACCATCAAGACTCTAAGCCAGTCATCGTAGCTACTGGAATCGATATACGGAAGCAAGGCTTTAAGCCATATTAGAATCTTGCTAGGTGTTTTGATTGTGTATGTGACCGAAGGTGCTTGTTTGCTTACATTTGATACATTTCTACCGTTGTGACGTGAAATAGCGTCGATAAAATCTTGACCTACTTCAGTTAAATCATTGGCATTTTCAGCTTCATTTAGCGCGATATGTTTGCCAGTGCTTGGTGGTAAGATTACTAATGCACGGCCCGTTTTGACGTCAATACGGGCAGGAAATTTTTCTGTACAGTGAGCATCAGACTTGGCTACGGTGCCTTTTGCACGTTTAAAGTGGTGATGTACACCTTTTTTGGTTTTAACCACAAGATTAGATCTAACATCAAAAGCCTTTTCAATCTCGGCTAAAGCAGCAATAGATTCAGGGCTGTCAGCATCCAGTACGATAAATTCATCGCCGGCGATAAAGCCTAGTTCGTGATCAGGATGTTGGCGCCAATATTTTTTGATAGCAAGGTCAGAATGCTTTTCAAGCCATGGATCCCACTTAACGGTAGTTTTCTTAGTACCAGGAAAAACTGGAATGACTTTGTAGCCGAATTTAAGCCAGAACAGTGTGACTTCACGGAAGTTGGTAAATGCTGGATTTAGTGCTGTACTGATGCTGCTAGCAGAGTGATTACTAGCACTATCGCCAGTAAGATTGCTGCAGACTTGCACGATATTTAGATTTATTGGGTTGAGCCCAACGGGTACTACATTTATATTATTCATTTCAATTACCTCTATAACTTAACTCGCCAGACAGGCTGGAGAGCTGTTGTTAAAAAGAGGGAACCAAATGAATTTCTGGTTTCATGTGCAGCGACGATTGCCACTGCCCCCATTTGTTTATTTATGGCTATTTAGCAATTAACTTGATTGTTACAATATTCATACCAAGCCTTATTGCTTAACTCTTCGCTGGCCAAGAGCGTTAAACATATGCCCAATACATGATGCTCGTTAGCATTTAACGATTCTAAAAACGCATAATCAAACATATCGTTTAAACTCAAAACCCCATCTGTTTCAAACACATGTGGATAAAGATTAGCTTTTATACGCTCGATAAATGAATACGGAATAACTTCGCTACCAAAAGCAAAGTAGCCCGTTTTTTGGCCATGGCTATAATTACAAAGATCGAATGACATTGTTAATTCCTTTTTTTATTATTGTGTTTAAAATTAATTGATATATCACCACGTGCAAAATACACGGGTAATGGATTGCTATTGAATTCTGACTTCAGATGATATATAGCTCTGGAATTCGCCATGCATGATGAGTCACTGATATGAAACGAGTGATGTGATAAGTTATATTCAGCAATTGATTGACGTTTAAATTCTGACAATAGCTGTGCTGCTATGTACCCATTGCTAATGGAATTGGTATATCTAGATTTTGTATGAATCATTTAGATTCCTTTAAAGTTAACCGCTGTGATAGCTAAGTTTGGTACTTAAAAGAAATTAAACTAGGACGCTAGCGTATCATTCTTTCAAGATTAACCAATCCCAGCTATTTCCAGCGTTGGATTAATAAACTTAAAAGAACCTAATTTATGCTAGGTTTCATGTGCAGAAAGACGATTGCTTTCAGCTCTTAAGACATATTGCAAACTCGATTTATTTAAATCGCTTTATCTACAATACACCAAATAATAATAATGAAATTTCACGATGTCAACCTAATTTTTAGATAAATATCAAATAAGTGTTAGAAAGTCACTCACATACCTATCTCCTGAAATTACCGCAACGCCGCAACTTCGATGCCTGGCATGACTCTCCGCGTTTCGGGTCCGTTTCAGATTAATTTGTGTGGTGAAACGTGCGGTCGTAACGTGGCGGATTGGTAATTTCGTTAAGGATGCGTTTCTTTTTTGCCGCAACGCACCTTGCCATGCCGTGATTGGCTCTGTGAGAAACGTTGCGGCGTTGCGGCAAATTTTAGGGTGTTGATGCGAGAGAAAGTGCTGATGAAAAATTTGTGATATTAATAAGATTTATGCACTTGACTTGGCTGAGCGGTAGGGCAGTTATGGGGGGGGCCATGTAAACGTTATGACTGTCGACCCAAGCCGGCCTGTTGAGGTGATCAATAGCAGACAGTTTACCATCAATTAAACAAAATCTCATTTATTGAAAAAGCCACATCGTCAAACGCATTTCATCTTGGAGAGAGTTGTCAATGGAGAAACCAACATGCCTATTGTCAGGCTTTATATATTCTTGATCTTCAATCGTTGCTTTAATGCTATTAAAAGCCTCATCAACAGTAAATCCTGCATTAAAGAATTTAAGCACATCTAAGCCTAATTGCGAAAATTTGTAATTTTTTGAATTAACAGAAACCATGATAAAGCACGCGCTTGCTAATTCTATTGAGTAATCATTTTTCTTCAGTTGGTGCGCAATATCTCGCTCAAAGAATTCAGCAATGGGTTCGTTTGGCAAGCTGATTGCTTTTATATAACCCAGCCTAAATGGGTCTTTAGGTATTGCATTCAGTATAAACTCAGGATTTGAGTTTAAAAAGAACGTCCCAAGTGGGTTAGGCTCAAACATCACGCGAATTAAATCTAAGAAGCTATCAAAAAAATCAGCAGACCGCTCGAACTGACTTGATGCTTGAAAATAACATTTGCCATATTCATCATAGAGAATAACGCCATCAACAATGGATGGTAGCTCTTCTTCTCTAGTCAATTCAAATATGTCATACATATTCGCAAATAATTGCGAAAGTTTCTCTGAAAATTGCGTAGGCATATTTATGTTGTTTTTCATATTAACTTCTCATTAAAATGATATTAACTATACATTAAATTGATTATATATTCATACTATATTAAATATAATGTTTACTTAAAAAATATTAAGTGTTACTATTTACTCAATTAAATAATTGTCTAATGGAATAAATATGGCTAATAGCAAAACTAAAAAAGACGAACTCATACCTCCTCCCCCAGCTTCAGATGTTGCGGATGATATTCGTGACTTTTTAGGTCGAAAAGGTATAAGTGCTTGGGTGATACCGTGGCAGGATTTTTATGAGGTCGTTGAGCGGGTCAGGATTAGAAATGATTTTCGTACTGAGCTAGAAACTGAACTATCAAAACGTTCGATTTTGATTTCCTATGGCCAAGCCGTTGTTATGATAGGTAAGGATTATGCTTCCCATGACCTTCTTCATAAATGGGATTAAATATGATTGTTAGGTTAATTTCATCAAAATTTTTTGCAGATTATATTTATGACAAGTCCTAATCCTAAACTGTGGCCAAGTAAATCTAGACTTGCCTTTTATAACGGCTGGGGAAGGTGTCTTATAGAGTCTAAATATAGGCGATTAGATTTATCAGACACTATTATGCTTAATTGTAAAAAAGCCTCGCGTACCATTTATATGGGCATTTTTATTGAGTCGCCAAAATGGCAAACATGGAGTGAGGATGAAGTTATTGCTATAGAAAATCTTGTTCGTTACGACCTTGGTTTTGATGCCTATTCTGTAAGTATTAAACGAATGGCAGAAATTGATATTCCATGCAGCAACGAATTTCGGTGGAAGCTTTTAATTCGAGCTAAATTTTAGCAAACATTTATGCCACAAACAGAAGTTATATTTTTGAGATAGTTATGACCATTTGGAAGAATAGCAAAATGACAATATTGTATTTTGATGAAAGACCTTCGACTGATTTGCTTTGCATAGTTTCGTTGGACGAACGTGAAATTATCGTCAAATGTGATGATGGTGAGCCTGAACGATATAGTGGTAAAAATGATGGGAGTGGTCATTTTCATTTGGTTAGAGATGGTGAGAATAAGGATAAAAGCTCTTTGCATAGATTCAGTGACTCTTTAATTATGGAGGGATACTGGACTGAGGATGGCAGTAGAGGCATGTGGAGAATTGAGCTAAAAGAATAGTCATGTCATTTAACACGGTTTCTAGGATACAAGGCTACGCTTACAAAAACGAAAAAATCTACATTTTTAACAAATCAAGAATATTAGTAGCCAAAGGCTGGCCAAAGCCGATGGCTTGGTCTAGGACTAAAACTATCCCATGGCGTCCAACCCGCAAATGGGCTGATGAAATGCTTAGCTTAGAAATGTATCAATATTCTACTGCTGGGAACTCGCATATTAAAAGTTTAGGGTTTGATTCTTACGCTGACATATCAACGAGCCCCTACTGGCAGCAAAAACATGAAAGTACATTCGGGGCGTTTGCAAAAACATTTCCAGAAGATATTTTTAATGCGGCAATGCAATATGCTGAAAGAAAGTGGCATGTACTGTGTTTATTAACGCGTTGCCCAGAGGCTTTAGATTTACACAATAGTAACCCTGCAATTCTGTTTTGCTTGGCCAATAATTGGATTTTTCATAAGCCTGCTGTAGTCAATTCAATGCGGGCAGTGCGAGCTTTAATTAAGAAAAAGCAACGTGAGATTCTTGCTTGGTTAGGCTTCCCTAATTCTGAAAATGCAAGGCATATTCTTAGTAAAATTGATCCCTCAGAAATCACTGTTGAAGGGTTGCTTTATTTGCGCGACACACTAAATCGAGGGGAAAGTCTAAAACCTCTTTCACACTTACCAAAACTCAATAGGGAAGTGTTAAGAATATTATGTGATCCTCGCATATCAAAAATATTGAGCTATTCCGCTTTAGCTCAAACAGCTATGTTAAAGCGAGGAAAATGGGAATCTCCAGTGTATTACGCTCAAAAAATTATAAATTTGTTAAATATAAATAGTAATGCTTTGTACCTTGACCTAAACGTTCAGCAATCAATAAATAATATTGATGATATTGGCTACTACAACGACAAGTTTAATCAGAAGTTGGATTCAAGCCAATTTGCTATGGAAGATAAAAGTATGCGGCTACCTTTACCACCATTTCAGGGTAGCGAAACTATTAAACCCGTTTCAACTGAAAACGCCTTAATAATGGAAGGTGAAATAATGCGAAATTGTGTTGCTACACATTTTGATGCAGTTCTGGCTGGCCATGAATATATCTACCATGTTGTCGCACCTATCCGTGCAACATTTTCTATCGGTAAATCTAAAAATGGCTTTTGGGAGTTAGTTGAAATAAAGGGATTTGCCAATAAAGCTATTGACCCTAGCCTAGTAAATAAATTATTTTCTGATTTACTAAAATCAAACTGAATTAAATTTCTAATACGGGGTGTAAATAATTTTTTGGCTGTTAAACTCCCCAAAGTTGGCAAGTTTATGGGTAAATCGCTTTAATTATCTAGGTGCAGATTCACTAACCAAGAACCCTTCAGGACTGAGTTGCAGCATTTCTTTAGCTTCATTCTGATTGGCGTTCAGCCACGGTAAATATTGTGCTTCATTCAACACGACAATCGACCTCTTTTCATCTTCAGGCTTATGGAAATGCTTCATGATGTCATGACCATCCGCATTAATCGTTAACATCGAAAACGAGAAAATAATCTCACCGGTTTCTTTATCGATAAAACGTTCCCAGATTGATGCGACTGCAATGGGTTCATCATCTGACCTTTTGATGCGCCAACGCACAGATTTACCAGTTTCCCAGTTCGGTTCGTAAAAACTTTCCATGAGCGCTAAGCCAAATCGACGTTCACGCCAGGCAGTGCGATAGCTAGGTTTTTCATGGACGGTCTCGCTTCTGGCGTTATAGGTTTTTAAGCCAAACTTCTTTTTATCGGTTGCCCAATGTGGAACGAGTCCGAATTGCGCCAGATCGCATTTTGGGTGGCCATTCTCTAGATAAACAAACGGGGCAGGATAGGTAGGGTAGGCTTCGGGTCGCCACTCATCCTTGGGCAACTCACAGTCAAAGTGCTGCTTTACCCAATTGGCATGATGGTTTTTAATTGGCTGAAAGTTGCTACACATGATTCATGATTATAATCATAACCTTTAGTTGAGATGTACCTTTACTTTGCAATAATTATTGTTACAATAATTGCATGTCTACTTCCACAACATCAAACTTAGCCTTCAATAGTCGAACAAGCAGTCGCAACATTAATTCAGGCTTGTTCAAACTGAATCTTGATATTGTCGAAGCGTTTGAATTTCCAACACTACTTACTAAGCCAGTCAGCGTTTCTCTATTTAATTCCAAAGTACCCGCAGGCTTTCCATCTCCCGCAGATGACCATGTAGAAAAGCGTCTGGATCCAACTGAGTTCCTGGTAGACCAAGCCGACGCCACCTTCTTCGTATCAATACAGGGGGAATCGATGATTGATGTCGGTTTGCTCCCAGGGGATAAAGCTGTAGTAGACCGATCTAAAACAGCCACTGTTGGTGATATTGTACTAGCGGTAGTCGATGGCGATTTCACTATTAAAATTCTCAATCGTAAACGGGATGGCAGCCCTAGACTCATGCCCGCCAACGCTGCTGGTAACTATCAGCCCATCGACATTAAAGAACATATGCAGTTTGAAGTATGGGGTGTTGTCACGGGTTCCTTTAGACGCTTCAAATAGTTCAGCATGCGCAATATCGCCCTGATTGACGTCAATAACTTCTATGTCAGTTGTGAGCGGGCATTTAACCCTAAACTTAAAGACAAACCTGTCGTGGTCCTCTCCAATAATGACGGTTGTGCAGTTGCCAGAAGTAATGAAGTTAAAGCTTTAGGGGTTGGCATGGGGGCGCCCTGGTTTAAGTTTAAAGACCTCGCCAAGCAACATGGCATCGTCGCTTACTCTTCAAATTATGCGTTGTATGCAGACATGAGTAATCGCGTCATGTCCATTCTGAGACATTACTCCCCAGATCAGGAAGTCTATTCCATCGATGAATCATTTTTAGATTTAACCAGCTTTCAATCACGCGACCTGATTACTTACGCACATGCAATGCGACAGCGTATTCTGCAATGGACACACTTGCCGGTCTGTGTGGGTATCGGTTCAACCAAGACCTTAGCTAAACTCGCCAACCATTGTGCTAAGAAACGTCCCCACATGAATGGTGTGTGCAATCTCAATGCTATGCCAGTCAATGAGGTTAATCACATGTTTGCTGAAATCGAAGTGGGGGAAGTGTGGGGGATAGGTCGACAACTAGCGCCTAAACTTAAAGCCTTAGGCATTCAAACGGTATTCGATCTTAAGCAGGCCAATCCAGAACGCTTAAGACAGCAATTCAGTGTGGTTATGGAAAAGACCATTCGAGAATTGAATGGTACGGTATGTATAGAAATGGAAGAGGTGAGTCCACCTAAGAAGCAGATTGTCAGTTCCCGGAGTTTTGGTCATCCCGTACGGGATTACAATAGCCTGGCTGAATCGATTACCCTCTATATCAGCCGTGCCGCTGAAAAACTACGCAAACAACACTCTTATACAAGCTCCGTGTATGTCTATATCCGTACCAGTCCCTTCAAGGAAAACGAACCCTTCTATAGCAATGGCCTGACGATAGCTATTCCTACACCCACGGATAACACCATGCAGTTGGTCAATGTTGCCTTGTGGGGATTAAAACAAATCTATAAGCCGCACTACAACTATGCGAAAGCAGGCGTCATGTTAAGTGAGTTGGTTCCAGTGCAAGGCGTGCAAACAGACTTATTCTCTCAAGTACAAGTGTCGCCTAAATCCACCAAGCTTATGCAAACGATGGATGGAATAAATAAGAAGATGGGTAAAGAATCCATCAAGCTGGCCAGTGAGGGCTTCACCAGACCTTGGAAAATGAAACAGGAAAATAAGAGCCCCTGCTATACGACGAAGTGGGAAGAGTTGGTTAGCGTGCAGTAAAAGTCCGAATATTTATATTCGAAATGGTGTTAAGTATCTGCGTCAGTCAAATTCGGGGACAAAGCTACCACATGGGTTTGGCGAAACAATTTTAACTCTGGGCCAGAAGCGGGCATTAATTAATAGCTGGTTTGAAAATCCGCGTGTCGGCAGTTCGATTCCCAGCATCTATTTAGCGACAGACAGAAAGTCTGAGATATATGCGCCCGGAATAGTAAATATAGTGTCACCCGCCTTGCCGTCAATCTTAATGTTTACCCCTGAATCTTTGTTTTGGAGTAAATATTTTCTAGTTACATTTACTCCAACATGTTCATAGTGGGTACAGCCATATTTGCTGCATTCAACATCTCTATCTATTGATGTAAAGTCCAGTCGATTTCCTTTTGAATCGTAGGCGGAATGATAGTATCTCCACTCACCGCCGTACGTAGATAGGATGTAAATTTGATATACTAACTCTTTCTTTCCATCAGATTTCCAAGCCCTAATAAATATAGTATTTGGTTTATCATTTATTATCTTACCTTCAAATTTAGTTATTTTTTTGAAGTTGTCGTACTCAACCTTTACCTTATCCGTGGAAGTTGCAGGTATATCAGAATTTTCATCCTCAACAACGGGGGTAACTGACGAAAGATTTTTAGATGCGTTTCCTCCGCCATTGGTGGAATTTGGAGAATTACTTACATCGGATTGAGAACTTAAAGTCCCTGTAGTCTGAGATTTGGCTTCAGCCCCATTTACAACAAAATACTTCTTATTGCTTATGAGCTTAATCAAGGCGGCCTTATTAGATATGTCCGTCAGCGCGGTATAAGAAGTCATTAGATAATAGCGTTCGGCCCCTTCTTGCTTACAGAATTCGGCATAGTCACTTATACCTTCATCATTGAAACAAACAACTTGTTTTGCTCCTTTGTAGGTCTGCTTATTTTTTGGTTCAGTGCCAATTGCATCCGTATACAAAGTCGTTATCTTGCCAAAATCAGCTGGGATAACACTATGAAGAATAGATCTCACTGCACCATCTTTAAATAGAAAAATACTTTCAGCCTGAACACCAGTAATTAATCCAGTAGCTAAACAGTATTCGTCAATGGCATAACTTTTTATGTTTTTGCGGAAGTCTTCTAGAAATTTATCTTTATTTGTGCAATAGCTTGAAACTTTTTCTATCTGATCTTTTTTAGAACCGAGGTTTATTTGGTTACTCAATAGGGAGCGATTAATACCAGATCCAGTATTTGGCTTTTGTGATGTGTTTTCACCTGAAGCAACTGATGGTTGGCTGTTTTGAGCAGAGATTGCAAGACTGGGCGAGGGGTTTTCTGGGTTAGAGCTCCCATTAACATATCCCCCACCAGAATAGATGGGAATGTTTCCATTGTTAGTTTGGTTTATCTCTTTTAGCGGGGATGGTGAGTTATTTTCAGCAACTTTTGCTAGAGCATCTGATTGAAGATGAAGTTGACTTAAATCAATATAGGCAACTCTCATTTTAAATTCGATATTAGATCTCTTCTTACTTTCCATCCTCATCTGATCTATAAAATTTGCATCAGAACTCTCTACCACAAGACTAAAATTAGTGCCATTTTCATCATATTTTTGAATGTCGTACCTTGAGACAATCATCAAGTAATTTGGATAAGACCAAATTGAGTATTTATTACCAACTTTCTTTGAAAAAACCCCTTTCTTTTCTTCTCTATCTTCTATTTGAGGTTGATCTTTATAAATTCTAGATAGTTCAGAATTTATCCCATCGTATAATTCTGAATTGATTCTACCAACAAAAGCGTTAAGTGAACCATTTTTGAAGATAGCGACTGCCTCACTAATTCCAGAACCAGCGAATTTAAAACTTACCTTACAACCTTTATCTCCAATAGCTTTGTTATTACTATCCTTGCATTCAAATATTCGACTTCCCAGCTTTGACTTAAATTCCTCTATGTGCATTCCAAAATAAACATGGGAATACATCTCTGGTTCGTACTTTAGTAATACGGGATGAGTTTCGGCTTTAGCTTCACATGAAAGTATTAGGCAAAGTACCAAAACGGTTTTAGTTACCTTTATAAAATTTTTTATTGTTATTAGCATAATTTTTACCTTATCAATCGCCAAGACTGTATAGATTCTAATTTAGCCTGTTTTTCCGGATAAGGCAATCTTGAATGTGAATCGCCACTAACTTCATATAGACCTGTCAGTCGTTCTGGCCTGCCCATCTAAAAGCAGTCCAGTTTTAGGTTAGCAAAGTCCGTTTAATAACCCTAACCCAGAAACTGAACCATTTTTAAGTTGAAAATTCGATCTTCCATAATTAACAATGACCTTATATTTGCCAAATGATGAGATTTATAAACAATCTAACGTGACAATTTTGTCATGTTCTTACGAGATTAGGCGAGTGATGGTAGGCTGTAAACGCAATAAAATCAATGAGTTATAAAGTTTAGAATCCGCCTGTCACTGGTTCGATTCCAGTCTCGGCCACCAATAAAATCAAGCTCACAGCAATGTGGGCTTTTTATTTGTAAGTTGATGCTGACAGGCAGCTAAGTGGATGTTTCAGCCGGTTGCCTTTTACTGGCAATTTTTCGGCAGCCAAATCATGTACCATAATGCGCAACTTATGTATGGCCACTTAGTGGAAATTTCTCAGAAATAACTGTACACGCACACAGTAGCACTCACCTCATTTTTGCCTCCACGCCGCAACATTGATGCCTAACAAGGTTCTGCACGTTTCTTTAAAAATTCCGTTGCCGCAACGTTACCTAAAATCCGCAACGCAGCCACCACGTTTCTTTTACGTTGCCTTTTATCCGCAACGCTAAAACCCATGCGGTTATTGGCTCACTGTAAAACGTGGCGGCAATTTTCGGTAGATACGCGCGCTAATACCAAAAATGAAAAGCTGCCTAGTCAATGGCTTTTAAAATACTCACAGCTTCAGCATGCGCCAACATAAACTCACGCAACCAGTGGTAATGATTCGCGCAACATTCTGCCAATGCTGGATCGCTACTAAAACTAAGGTGACTGTAAGCATATAAACAGGTCGTAATCCCAAGCGCATCGGCTGAAAGCGTTCCTTCGTAGCCATTGATGCAACTCACTGAATACAACTTATCTAGGTCTGGTGCCATGTAAAAGCCACCATTACTTAAGGTATAGAACGCCCAATAAGCACCACTATATTCAGGGGCGATATTTCCGGCAATCGCATAAATGGCAGGCTCGATGCTGAGTGGGAAGTGAATGCCAAATAAATGCGCCGTATGCTTGATACGTAGATTGATTTGTACTGACTGACGGGTAATTGTGTTCATGGTGAACTCCTAATGATGGTGAAGAATAGAACCAAACCCATATCCTCCAGACGTGCAAAATTCTCCGCATAGTGCCGGATCGTTAAGTTTGTTTGAAGGATATGAAGTTAGGTGTGGGTGGTGCGCTAGCTATGGTTAAGGGAAGGAGGTGATTAGTGCATATAATTTAGTGCATGTAATTTAGTGCATGTAATTTAGTGCATGTATTCACTTTGGTTGGCGTAACTCTCCCAGGCATCTTCTTCAAAGTCTGTGTTTATCTTGATCGCATCAGCGATAGCTTCTTCAGGGAGGTCCCAGGCTAAAACAGTTTCAATTGCGTCTAGGTAATGTTGGCGGTTCATATAATTTCATCCTTTTTGGTTTATTAAAGTAGTAAATGACAATTGCTAGTACAGCGATAAAAGTGAGAGGGAAAGCTAAAAACAGTAGTGCGAGTAAAACTAATGCGCAGGTTCTGGTGTGCTCAGAAGCCAGGCATAGCAAGGCAATCGCGACTAAGGTGATAAATTCCATTAAGTGACTCCAGGGTTGGATTTGAGTAAAAAGTGATCAGGTTCTATATAAGCTCGGTATAACTGATTTACTTCATTGCGAAGTTTGAGGGGCCTTGACTGGCCTGGTGTTATGGGTTGGTATTTTCTGAGAGCGACGGACTAGTACTACCTCGCAGTGAGATTTTTGAGGCGATTAGCGGACAGAATTGGCTTCTGTAGTTGACTTAGTTTTCTTAGTTTTGACTGTTGATGCGGGTTTGATGGTGGGTGCAGATTTGTTGAGGGCTACCGATGTTTTATAGTTAGCCGGAATGTTGGCTACTTTTAGGTCTGTATTGGAAGCCATCAGCGCATTCATTTCAGTCATAAACGCTTTGCTGTCTAGAATTTCATAACCACGTATCTTGCCTTCCAGGTTGCGCACCAAGCCTTCATGTTTGAGCGCAGCCATTAGAAATGCAGGGGTGTTGGTTGATTTGCCTTGATACAGTTTGATGAGCGGATAAGATGTAAGTGGAAAGGGTGCTTGTTCAAAAGCCGGTTGAATAGCACTAAGAGAAACCCATTCAGGACTGAATAAGCCGCCACCAGTATTCGCTACCACGCGGAACTGGATATCTTTGTCAGTGGTGCAACCGATGTGATAAGTGAGGGTGGCTTTACCAGAACTGGTAGGGCAGGATGCAACTTTGAGAATGCGCATAGAGGTGACTAGATTGCTGATTATTTCTGACATGGTGAATCTCCTTTGGGTTGATTGAATATTGAAGCTTGTACTTCATATAAGATGGTTAAAAAGCCGCAATTTTTTTCAAGCAGGCACGGCATACTTTGCACACATGGTTAACAGTTCAGCATTTATGCCTGAAGCTTTTGGGATCAGTAAATCGACACCGAAACCATCGTCTGAGAAAATAAACACGGCCTCATAAAAACCAGGATGTTCAACTAACCATTCAAATGAAGGCATAAACACCTCATCCCCATATCGGCTATCGTTGAATAGGTCATGCATTAATTGGCAACCTGTCGCCGCTTCAATTCCAGCGATGCTATCGCCTGGCTCCACTAAGGCAAATTCGCCATAGATACTTGAATCGTATGGTGCACCATCAGTGATTTTGCTGATCGTATCTAAGATGTGCTGCCGTAATTCGATTTGAGCAAACTGCTCAATGGTTTCAATGGCATTAAAAATAATCATGGGGGATCTCCTATTAAACTTGGACGTAAAAAAACCGCTGGGTAGCGGTGGATAGGTGTTGCGTTGAAAATTACTTTGGTAGATTTGTGTTGCGTTTCGATGCGAAGGGAATGGGTAAAGGCGGTGAAGGTGGTGTTTTGTACGGATTGCTATGCGATGTTTTTTTTGATACTAATGATTGTCATTTCCTCTGTGTGAGTTGGTTACTAAAATTGATTACCTTGCTTTAGATTGTTAAGATAGTAGGATGGAAGAAAAATTACAAAACCTAATCATAAGATCAGCAGAGTTTGATCTGGCAATTTCAGCGCTACTTAGCCAAGTAATAACTCCACCATTACCTAAATGTCGATTGTCTGTTGCGATGGCGGGTATATCCATAGAGCATGCTGACAGCATAAGAATGCTGGTATATTCGAAGAATTTCACTTCAGCAATGGCTTTGCTTCGGATTCAGTTTGAAACCACCGTTAGATGTATATGGTTGTTTTATGCAGCAGATGAAGAATACATCTCCAAACATGATTCGCCACTGACTGCAGCAGATGACGGATATTCAGATGGCCCTGATGTGACAAAAATGTTGAAAGACTTAGAATCAAAACCCAATGTCCCAAAACAGGCAAGTGCCATGCTTGCAGAGTTTAAGTCGCAGTCTTGGCGTGCATTAGGCTCGTACATTCACGGAGGTAAGCATCCTCTTAAAAGAAAGCAAGACGGCTATCCCGTTCAATTACTTATAGGAATAACACAGCAATCAACAGGACTACTTTTAATGGCAGCAATGGCAGTAATTGCGATGTCAGGTGATCAAAAGTTAGCGGACAAATTTTGGAAATTACAAAACGAATTTAAAGATTGTTTATCGCCATATATTTTAAAAAGATAGTTTATCTGCAATGCTATTAAACATAATCATGGTAAATCCCCCATAAGTTTAGACAAAAACCGCTGGATAGCGTGGGGTGAGTATTGCGTTGAAAATTGTGTCAGGTGGCTTTTGTTAAAGTGATGCGATGGGAATGGGTAAAGGTGGTAAAGCCGGTGAAGGGGGTGGTTTAGTTGCGGATTTTTTGCTATGGAATTTCTTGCCAGGCATCACTGCTACCGGTTTCACCACCTTTACCACCTTTTTTTTTAGGCAGTTGGCTGGTGAGTGCGTTAAGAAGTGAAGAATAAATATAGTCCGTAAAACAGTAGGACATAAAGCAGCAGCATCAGCACTAAACTAAAGATAATCCATAAGAGGTATACGATGAGGGGCCAGATATATCCCCATAGTAGATCCAGCAGATAGATTGTATGATCGACTAGCCAGCCGTAGATAAACCCGAAAATGCCGGTCTCGTTTTGTGCATCTTCAACTAACCTTTGCATTCGGCGCTTAAACAACCGCGACTCAGCAACCGCATAATTCAGTTCCTGCGACATCTCCATCAACTTGCTGCTTTCTGCCGTACCGATATGATCTGTTGCCATCCATCTGGCTGTTTTGTCGGCACCCTTAATGGATGCCTTGCCAGTAAACTTTAGAATGTCCTTTCCTGCAGATTTGAGATTATTCATTGCTTTGTTTTGCTTGCGATAAACCATAGCGCTCCTTTATAAAGTTGACGAAAAAAAGCCCGCAAGCGGTGAGCTATACGGGCGGGGAAAATCAGAAATTATCGATTTTGGTGAAAGTTGAACTTGGGTGTTACTTTGAGTTATGAATGATTTGATCGTACACTTATAACTTAAAGCTTTGATTTTTTTTGACTTGGAAATTGATTTTCTGGTGAAAGAAATTAATATAAGTTGTTAGGTAACCGTAAGATGTTAAAGCAAAAATTTAAACAGGATGAGTGTTGAACACTTTGAATGAAGTGGAGGGTTATTGGTTTGATTTACCTAAAGACTTTTCTATGCCTTCATCAACATATCTAGTTAACCATTTAAAGTCTTGTTTAGGTTTAGTTAAACTAACTGATACCTGTTCGGCTCTTTGATTGATAAGTGCAATACGGGAATTCAACTGATTTACAGCGGCTTCTGTTTTTGCTTGCAGTGCCATATTTAGATTATATGACTCTCTCCCAGCGTAACCCTTATAGATTAACTCTTGTCCATTTATATTCAATGTATGGACGTTTCCGAATTTTACTTCACAGAAAGCATTTTTCCATTTCACAATGCTCATCGATAGAATATTACCTTCATAAGATGCAGCAAATTCATCCAAATTTACACCTGAAAATTCTTTAGCTTTTCTAACACAGGCCGAAATATTTTCCGCATCCCCTGCAAAGACTGGATTACAAATGGCAATCATGAATATGGCTAAAGCTATTTTTTTCATTATCTCTCCTCACTTTAAACTTTAAATTAACAATATCAAATTGCTACGGGATAATTTTGCAAAACCGATGATCAGCCACAATATATGGACCCTAGAATTGGTACTAAATTAAGTCTGCTCACCATCAAAAAGTCTCGAGATTATTTAACGGAATCTTCAAGTGCTTTTGCTTTTATGACATGTAATGAAATAATCATTCGTGTGACTTTTGCTTCATCTGGCCATGACTTGTATAAGCTGAGTCCAGCAGCAGAAGCGGCTAATAATGTCCACCCATATGGTCCAGAAAGAGTTGCTACAGTCGTGGATGCACCGGTGTAAACAGCAAAAGGAAATGTAACTCCGACAACGCTTGCAGTGGAAGCAATTACAGAAGACATTGTTGTATAAAAAGTAAAACCTGATAGTGCAACACCTGCATTGAGTGTGGCTAGAGCTGCAGTACCTGACGCGGCAATCATTACATTTTTATCGTTAACTGATAGTCCTGTAATCTCTGATTTTTCTAACACTTCTTTTCTTTGCTTTGGTGTTAATTGATCCCAATTTTTCTCAAAAAATCTATTTATCAAAGCTCGTTCAGCTTCAAATGAACTCTTGGTATATTGTGATTTATTAAGCCCATTTTTTTCAGCCGCCCAAATTACGATTTCATGCCAATTAATGTCTTTATCATTAAATACGCAAATTAGTTTATAAGCACAATTTATTTCTTTTTGTAGCAAAGAGATAGCTTGTTGCCTCCCCCCTAGGCTATCTATGGCTTTCTTAGGGTTTCCTACTGAGATTAATTTTTGCTTGCTATTGTTCTTATCCCAAGTTACGTCTATGCCAGGTGATGTCTCTTTTAAAACTCCCCAGTCAAGCGCCAGTTCACTAAGATGTTTCTCATTCAAATGAGAGATAAAAATAAACCAGTCGTCTGAATTACAAAGAGTATCTTTTTTAACAAATGAAGCAAGGTAGGCATATTCCTTCGGTTGACTAACCGGGATTGGATTTGTGGAGCATCCAATAATTGCAATTGCCAATAAATATACGAAAAATTGATTTACTATTTTCATCATTTTTTTCTTCTTAATTATTCTAAGGGTCATGTAAACACCAGACAATTCGATGTGATTACATAATTACTTATTTCAAAGATAAGCTAACAACAGAAAGATTGCATATTGCCATTAAAGGCTACCTGATTGAAATCAAAAGCATAACCATATTAGGAATGATGGTACTTGCGTGTAGGCGTCTTAACAATAGCCCGTGTGGGCTTTCAATGACAGTGGAACTTGTCCCTGAAGGTGGACAGCAAATAAGCTTATTCGATGATGCTGTAGGTGATACTAAAACAAGCAATCTCATGACTACGATGGATAATATTAATATGAGATACGCAAAAGGGACGATTAAACTTGCTTCTGAAGGCACGAAGAAAGCATGGGCAATGCGAAGGGGCTTTAAGAGCCCTAACTATACGGGTGATTGGAAAGAGTTACCTACTATAGGTTAGGGTTGAATAAGTATTTTGCTTCTATAGTATTTAGTCATAGTTCTCCTAGTGATGGACGAAAAAAATTCCGCAAGCTGGAAAGCTTTACAGACTGGGGTTTGGTTAGCGTTAGAGGAGAATGGTCTTAGTTTGTTATTAATATGTTTTGGAAATAGTATTGGGTGTGCTCAGATTGCGGCATAATTCAGTTGGCATTAGCCACAATTAATTAGGTTCAGATATGGCATATAGAAATTACATAAACATCGATGACTCGTTACTTGATAAACCAGTGTATAGAATTATGTCTATGCAACGCATTTTGGAAGCATTACAAAAAAAAGAACTTGTACTAGTTAAGCCAAAAAAGTGGGATGATCCCTTTGAAAATGCTCTACTTTCTGCCCCGGTTGTAACATCAAGTGGAGAAACTCTTGAGTTCGCAGCGAAGAATTCAGTTTATGGTCAGTGTTGGACTCTTCATAGAGAAACAGACGCTATGTGGCGAATTTACTCTCCCGATAAACAGGGCGCAAAGATAAAAACATCAATTAGAAAATTGCTGAACGCCTTAAAGGATAATCAAGAGACTTTTGGAGAATTAAAGTGCTTTATTGGTCAAGTTAAATACCTCTATAAACGTGACTTGTTATCAAAACTGTCAAATATTAATTTACTCGATACTAACGGATCAGGTATTGCTGAGTCACTTCTGTATAAGCGTAAAGAATTTAGTCATGAAAAAGAAGTTAGGCTAATATACTCTGGGCCTGATAACGAATGCATCTCTGATATTTATTCATTCAAAATTAATCCAAATGCATTGTTTGAAGAAATAATTCTTGATCCAAGAATGGATTCTGAATTAGCCATAGCATACAAATTGGCTATAAAAAACAAGTCGTATTCTAATAGGATAGTTCAGTCTTCACTTTACAGTCGACCCAAGGGATTAGTAATTAAAATTTAATTTTATTTATAATAATGACATTTTTCAAAAACCAGTAATAGGTGGATAGCATGGTGCAGTCTTTATACACCAGATTTAGTCGGTTCCAAGGTCTGCAAGTTATCTTTCAAGTCGATTTGCAATTACTTAATTAGGCTGACTAGGTTGTAATCCCCACTTATTCTAGCGAGCATCATTGCTACCATAGTGTAGAAAACATTCGCAGCTTGGTACCGGTTTTCATCATAAGATTTCTTGGCACAATTAATATACTGTGAGTGTTGTCATCGATTGTTTGGACTATGCAACTTGTTCAAGTATATTAACGTACTGTCGCTGTACAAATAAAAATAACGAAAGAGATGATTCATGTTGCCCCATTCTATTGTAGTTCTAATAGGCGCTGGCTATGTCTAACCCATTTTTTGACCATCCGATTATTAATGCGCCTTACGACTGTCCTTTAAAGCATTGGGAGCTCGATGATGACGGGCAGCCCACTCAGAGAATCATCGAAACTCGCCGTAGTGCGAAGTTCATTACGCCAATACCAAAACCCAAGAAGCAAAAAGCTTCGGCCAAGCAAGAAGGCTTCGTTTTCGATGATGGCGCCGGCTTATCAACAAAAGGGCAACAGTATGACCCAACATCGATTATCAATGAAGTACGCGGGTATGTAGATGCATGGCGATCTTTGCCAAATCAAAATCAATGGCAAGTAACACCTGAGACAGCACGGCTCCTTCAGCACTGGCGTCATCACAAATTTAGTAGTGTCCGTCCATTTTTCTGTCAGGTAGAGGCCGCAGAAACGGCGATCTGGCTTACTGAGGTTGCACCTCAGTCTAAACATGGTAAACACATCCTCGATCACCTTGCAGCTGCTAATAAGGATGCCAATCCTGAGTTAATGCGATTAGCACTAAAGCTTGCTACAGGCGCAGGAAAAACGACTGTCATGGCGATGATCATCGCATGGCAGACCATTAATGCAGTTCGTCATCCTTTGAGCAAACTTTTTACACGAGGCTTTCTTCTATGCGCGCCTGGTCTGACTATTAAAGATCGTCTGCGTGTCTTGCAGCCTAACGATCCTAACAGTTATTACAAAGATCGTGAATTATTGCCTAGCGATATGCTTGATGAAATGAGTCGGGCAAAGATTGTAATTACGAATTATCACGCATTTAAAATGCGTGAGCGTATTGATCTATCAAAAGGCGGGCGTCAGTTACTTCAAGGTCGTACAGGTGAGTCACCTCTTACCCTAGAAACAGAAGGTCAGATGATTCAACGCGTCATGCCTGATTTGATGGGTATGAAGAATATTCTCGTCATTAACGATGAAGCCCATCACTGCTATCGTGAGAAGCCCAAAGATGTTGATGATGACGAGTTAAAGGGGGAGGATAAGAAAGAGGCTGAGAAGAACAACGAAGCAGCCCGTCTCTGGATTTCTGGCCTTGAAGCAGTGAACCGTAAGCTTGGCGTTGCCCGCGTCATGGATCTTTCTGCTACGCCTTTCTTTTTAAGCGGATCAGGTTACGCCGAAGGTACATTATTCCCTTGGACGATGAGCGACTTCTCGCTAATGGACGCTATCGAATGCGGCATCGTTAAATTACCACGAGTTCCTATTGCTGAAAACATACCCGGCGATGAAATGCCAGTATTTCGTAACCTATGGGAAAACATCCGTAAAGACATGCCTAAGAAGGGTCGCGGGCAAAGTGATGATCTTGACCCACTTAAGCTCCCTACAAGGCTACAGACGGCATTGCAGGCGCTATACGGCCATTATGAAAAGACTTTCAATCTTTGGGACGAGCACGGTATCAAAGTGCCTCCATGCTTTATTATCGTCTGCCAAAATACCGCTATATCTAAACTGGTTTACGATTTTGTATCCGGCTTCCATCGTAAGAATGATGATGGCACCAGTACACTGGAAAATGGTCGTCTTGCATTATTCCGTAATTTTGACGAAACAACAGGCAATGCTCTGCCACGTCCAAATACACTGCTTATTGACAGCGAGCAACTTGAAGCTGGCGATGCGCTTGATGATAATTTCCGTGGTATGGCAGCAGATGAAATTGAGCGATTCCGTCGTGAGATTGTAGAGCGTTCCGGCGATGCCCGATCAGGTGATAACATTACCGATCAAGAGTTGCTACGTGAGGTAATGAATACAGTAGGTAAATCGGGGCAGCTAGGCGGCTCTATCCGCTGCGTTGTATCTGTGTCAATGCTTACAGAAGGTTGGGATGCAAATACTGTCACACACGTTCTTGGTATAAGGGCCTTCGGCACTCAACTACTATGCGAACAAGTCATTGGCCGTTCACTTCGCCGCCAATCTTATGAGCTGAATGAAGAAGGACTGTTCAACGTAGAATACGCTGACGTCTTTGGAATTCCATTTGACTTCACGGCAAAGCCAGTTATCGGACCGCCGCAGCCACCTCGCGAAACTGTTCAGGTGAAAGCAGTACGTCCAGATCGTGATGCCCTTGAGATTATCTTTCCGCGTGTGGAAGGCTACCGCGTTGAGTTGCCAGAAGAACGTTTGACCGCTGACTTCAATGACGAGTCTATTCTAACGCTTAGCCCTGATCTCGTAGGCCCATCTATTACTCGTAACTCAGGCATTATTGGAGAAGGTGCGGACATGAGCCTCAATCATTTAGGTGATATGAGGCCTTCTACACTTGTTTTTCAAGTCACGCAGCGGTTGCTATATACAAAATGGCGTGACCCTGGCGAAGAGCCTAAGCTTCACCTTTTTGGACAACTAAAACGTATTACTAAAGAGTGGTTAGATACATATCTTATCTGCAAAGGTGAGACTTATCCCGGGCTGCTTATGTACCAAGAGCTTGCGGATATGGCCTGCAATAAGATCACTGCGGCTATTACAAGACGGTTTCTTGGCGAACGACCAATTAAAGCACTACTTGATCCTTATAACCCCACAGGATCTACCAATAACGTTCGCTTTAATACGTCCAAACCGAATCGCTGGGAAACAAGTGCAGAGCGTTGTCATGTTAATTGGGCCGTTCTCGATAGTGATTGGGAAGGTGAGTTCTGCCGCGTTGCTGAATCACACCCCAAAGTTAGAGCTTATGTTAAGAATCAAAATCTCGGCTTTGAAGTACCTTACCGATTTGGCTCAGAGACACGTAGGTACTTACCTGACTTTATCGTATTGGTTGATGATGGACACGGTCCTGATGATTTGTTACATCTAGTCGTTGAAATTAAAGGCTACCGTCGAGAAGATGCTATTGAGAAAAAATCTACTATGGACACTTACTGGGTGCCTGGCGTAAATCATCTAGGTACTTATGGTCGATGGGCCTTCTCAGAGTTTACTGAGGTTTATCAGATCGAAGCAGATTTTGCAGCCAAGATAAAAAGTGAATTTAACAAAATGATCGAATCTGCCGAAGTGCAGTCGGCAAACGGAAAGTAATAGTTATGGCTAAGCAACCAACATTTAAGACGGTCGAAACGCTGAATCATGAAGATAAGCGCAAGAATATTCCCACCGCAGAGTTTCAGTCCATACTGGATAAGGAACAGCAGAAAACAAAGCAGATTCGTTACCCACGTAATACTGACCTAGACCCACAGCTCGTATGGCGTGGCAAGGATGAGCAGGACTGGAGCGACCTAGTTGTTAATGCACCGCCGCTTTATATTCAAGAGAAAGTACACCCTAAGGCATTAATTGACGACCTGCTGCGCGAAACAAAGGAGCGTGAACATCAGGCTGGGCAAAGTACTGCCGATCTATTCTCTGATTTTAACGGCATTCCCAAGGGTGCAGACAAAACTGAGTTCTATCAGCACGACCAAAACTGGACCAATCGCATGATTCTTGGCGATTCGCTGCAGGTTATGGCTAGTTTGGCAGAGCGCGAAGGTCTGCGCGGCAAGGTGCAATGCATCTACTTTGATCCGCCTTACGGAATAAAGTTTGATTCAAATTTTCAGTGGTCTACAAACACTAATAAAGTATCGGACGGAAAGCGAGATGAAATTACCCGCGAGCCAGAACAAGTCAAGGCATTTCGAGACACATGGAAAGATGGGATTCATTCCTACTTATCTTACTTGCGAGATAGGCTCACTGTAGCTCGCGATTTGCTATCACCCTCTGGATCAATTTTCGTCCAAATAGGGGATGAGAATCTTCATCGAATTCGCGGACTATTAGATGAAGTTTTTGGTGAAGAAAATTTCTTCTCAATGATTACGCTTCGTAAGTTATCTCCACTTGGAACGGGAGGTATGGCTAATATTACTGATTATATAGTTTGGTATGCTAAGGATAAAAAATTAGTGAAGTTTCGCCCAATTTTTGATACTAAGAAAAAGGGAGGAGATTCTCGCTATACCTATGCAGAAACTCCAGAAGGACTGAGACGTAGTTTAAGTAAAGAAGAATCTTCAAAACTAGAAAATCTACCTTCTGATTGGAAGCTATTTACACCTTCCAGCATGCTTTCGTCAGGATTTACACCAACCTGCACATTTGACTTTGAGCTAAATGGAAAGAAAATTGCAGCTCAAAAAAGAAGCTGGAGAACTAATAAAAATGGTATTGACAATCTAATTAGAGCTAACCGTCTTGTTCAATATGGAACTCTTCCATATCTGATAGCTTATTACGAAGATAACCCATTACAAACCATGGATAATATGTGGACAGACTCTGGCTCAGCCAGTACTTCTTATGAAAAGGTTTATGTTGTACAAACATCAACAAGACAAGTCCAGAAATGCTTACTAATGGCCACTGATCCAGGAGACTTAGTGCTTGATCCGACTTGCGGTTCCGGCACCACAGCAACAGTCGCAGAGCAATGGGGTCGCAGATGGATTACTATAGATACCTCGCGTGTGGCGCTGACATTGGCTCGCGTTCGAATAATGGGGGCTCGATATCCCTTCTATTTAATGGCTGATTCCAGAGAAGGCCAGATTAAGGAAGCTGAGATCACGCGTACCGCTGTGAGTTCTCAGCCCGTACATGGCAATATTCGACATGGTTTCGTTTATGAACGTGTGCCACACATTATGCTCAGTTCAATTGCCAGCAACCTTGAGATTGAAGTTATATGGAATAATTGGCAGGAAAAGTTAGAGCCTTTACGAAAATCACTCAACGCCGTACTTCAAAATGAATGGCCTGAATGGGAAGTACCACGCGACCCTAATCCGCAGTGGCCAGATGCAGCGAAAAAACTACATGCTGATTGGTGGCGGGGGCGTATCAGCCGCCAACAGGAGATTGATAAATCGATTACGGCCAAAGCTGAATTTGAATATCTTTACGATAAACCCTACGAAGATAAGAAGTGTGTCCGAGTAGCAGGCCCTTTTACTGTAGAAAGCATGAGTCCTCACCGGATGTTGGGTGTAGATGAAAACGACGAACTGATAGATAGCCTCAATCAGAGTCATACTGACTTCGGCGAGAAGCAGTCTTTCCCACAGATGATTCTAGAGAATCTTAAAACTGCAGGCGTCCAGCAGGCCCATAAGGAAGACCGCATAACCTTTACCGCGCTCACACCATGGGCTGGAGAAGGGTTAGTCTGTGCCGAAGGTCGCTACATGGAAGGCGATGTTGAGAAACGTGCCGGTGTCTTTATAGGCCCAGAGTTTGGTACTGTGCAGCGTAGCGACTTAGTTGAAGCTGCCCGTGAATGTGGTGATGCTGGTTTCGATGTGCTAATCGCCTGCGCTTTCAACTATGAAGCTCATGCCACAGAATTTAGCAAACTGGGCCGTATCCCAGTGCTCAAAGCGCGCATGAATGCCGACTTACACATGGCAGAAGACTTAAAGAATACTGGCAAAGGTAACCTTTTCGTTATCTTTGGCGAACCTGATATTACCTTGCTACCGCAAGTCGATGGCAAGGTAAGCGTTAAGGTTAATGGTGTCGATGTATTTAAACCTCAAACTGGCGAAGTCATTAGCGATGGCGCAGACGGTATTGCCTGCTGGTTCATTGACACTGACTACAATGAAGAAAGCTTCTTCGTCCGTCATGCCTATTTCTTAGGCGCCAATGATCCGTACAGCTCACTTAAAGCTACTTTAAAAGCAGAAATTGATTTAGAAGCTTGGGAAACATTGAACAGCGACACTTCGCGTCCATTCGAGAAACCCAAATCTGGACGGATTGCAGTTAAGGTAATTAACCACCTAGGCGATGAAGTAATGAAGGTATTTAAAGTCGCATGACGATGACTTGGATTGACACTCTTAAAAGTTATGCTGAGCGACATCCGATAGTCGTGCTTCGATTTTCAGCAGATGAGTGGGAGTCACTGGTTAATTCACGACGCGGTTTAAACGAATTCACATTCGCGCGACTTCATTCTCAAGTTGCTGATGTAAAGGTTCCTGCACCTTGTCTATTAATTGGTAAGCATGCGGGCACAGAAAAGATTTGTTTCGGCCTAGTTACGTCTAAGAGTGCAATCACAACACTGGATTCTCGAATAAAGGTTTCCAGATCTGTTGATATTACACCTTCGTCTGTAGCAAAAATGGCTGCGATTGTCACTGAATCGCCATTTGCTAAAAACATCGCAACTCGGCTTAAGTCTACGCAACTTGTAACACTGCTATCTCCAAAATTAAGCAGTCACCTCATCAGTCTGCTTGCTGAAATTCAGAGCAACAAGGGAGGTATGCGAGCGGTGGCTGAGTCTCTTTCAATACCAAAACGGTTTAAGGGAAACGCTGCGCTGCAGGAGGACGCTGTTCAAACCGCTCTGGCAGTATTTGGCCTTGATTCAAGTGACCAGCCATCTAAGGTGGAACTCGTCGAAGGACGAGCAACAGCGCTCGGTCGCGTGGCTATAATGGAGGACTCGGTTGTCGAGCATGATGCCCGAAGCGTACCAGACTACAGCCTTATTAAGAGTGATGTAACGGGCCGTGCTTTGTTCCAAAAAGGCGATGAACAATTAGAGGTATTCACGGCGAACCGGCGCGAGCTAGAGCATTGCTTTGGTGTTGATCTTATTTATGTCAACCTAACTAAGCAAAACGTCGTGATGCTCCAGTATAAGATGCTAGAAGCTGCGGGAAAGGATGGCGATCACACGGACTGGATCTATCGACCAGACGGCCAACTTGATGCTGAAATTAATCGTATGAAGGCATTTGCCGCATCCCATTTGCCGGGACCTAAGGAATATAGACTCAACCCCCAAGTATTCTATATGAAGTTCGTCAAGCGGGACGCAATGATTAAGAATGGTGGAATCATTACTCCATTAGACCATTTCGAGAAAGTTAGAGTAGACCCATCTTTCAAGGGGCCAAAGAAGGGGCTTCGATTGAGTTACAGGAGCTTAAATGGAAGGTACCTACGTCAGACCCCATTTCTTGACCTAATTAAATGCGGATATATTGGTGCCCATGCTAAGACTTCTGACGATCTTAGGGTAATCATTGAAGCCATTCTCGACGGAAACAAGGCTGTAGTTGCTGCAGTACAGCAGAAAGTTGGAACATAATGAATTTTCTTATAGCAGACACCTTCACCGATAGTCTTGCACGCCTAACAGGAGAGGAACAGAAGGCGACTAAAACAACAGCGTTTGATCTTCAATTAAACCCTGCAAATCCGAGTATGAATTTTCACAGAATAGATAAGTCAAAAGACAAGAACTTCTGGTCAGTTAGGGTAAGCAGTGATATTCGATTAATTGTACATAAAAGTGAATCAAGCATACTGCTTTGTTATGTGGATCATCATGATAAGGCCTATGACTGGACATCAAAGCGTAAGCTGGAAACTCACCCTAGAACAGGCGCAGCTCAATTGATTGAGATACGGGAAACAGTACAAGAAGTTATTGTGCCAACGTATGTACAGGCCGAAATTGACTTAACGTCAACGCCAATATTGAAACCGATATTTACCAACATAACCGATGATGAACTGCTCGGCTATGGCGTACCTGCCGAGTGGCTTGGTGACGTCAAAAATGCTACCGAAGATTCACTATTAATCCTATGTGATCATTTACCTGCAGAGGCTGCAGAGGCTCTTCTGGAATTGGCGACGGGCGGGAAGCCTCGAGCTCACCAGCCTGATGTGCCAACGACAAATCCATTCGACCATCCTGATGCGCAACGCAGATTCCGGGTGATGACGAATGTAGATGAGTTGCAGCAGGCACTAGACTATCCCTGGGAAAAGTGGACAGTATTCCTGCACCCTGAGCAAAGGCAATGGGTAGAACGTGATTATTCTGGACCAGCCCGAGTTTCAGGATCGGCTGGAACGGGCAAGACTATTGTCGCATTGCATAGGGCGGCACAATTAGCGCGTACTCATCCAGAATCTCGTGTTTTGCTGACGACATTTTCTGACACCCTAGCAAGCGCACTGCAAACTAAACTAAAACGACTGTTAGCGAGTGAACCGCGACTTGCAGAACGTATAGATGTTTACTCTATCAATACTATCGGCGTTCGTCTTTACAAGGCGCATATTGGGCCAGTAACGATTGCGAGCAGAGAAGTTATAAGTAAGTTGATTCATGATGCTGCCAATCTTGTAGGTGGCCACAAATTTAGTCAACATTTTTTGCTTACCGAATGGGAACAGGTCGTTGATGCTTGGCAGCTATCAAACTGGGAAGGCTATCGTGATGTCGCGCGACTTGGCAGAAAAACGAGGTTGCCTGAGATGCAGCGTGCAGTTCTGTGGGCAATATTTGAACGTGTACGATCTGCACTGCAGGAGCAACGTTTAATTACTTACTCACAATTGTTCACATCGCTGGCTGCTAAGCTTTCAACCAATACGAACGTGGTATATGACTTCACCGTAGTTGATGAGGCCCAAGATGTTAGTGTTTCGCACTTAAGATTATTCGCAGCGTTAGGTGGAGACAGACCCAATGCACTTTTCTTTGCTGGCGATCTTGGACAACGTATATTTCAACAGCCCTTCTCGTGGAGGGCAGTTGGTGTAGATATCCGCGGAAGATCTCGTACTTTGCGCGTCAATTATCGTACCTCACACCAAATCCGCATGCAGGCTGACCGACTGCTTGGTCCTGTCGTTAATGATGTAGATGGGAATACTGAAGACCGTAGTGATACAGTTTCAGTATTCAACGGACCAGCACCAACCATTCTCACTCTTAAAAATGAAGGTGAAGAAATGAAATCAGTTGCAAAGTGGCTTCAAGAACTGGCAAAAACTGGTGTGTTACCTCGTGAGTTTGGTATTTTTGTAAGATCTGATGCGCAAATTGATCGCGCAGAATCAGCTGTTAAAGAATCTGGTATGAATTACAAAGTGCTAGATCAGCATGTTGATACTGCGAGCGGGAATGTTTCTATTTGTACTATGCATCTTGCAAAAGGACTGGAGTTTCGCGCAGTTGTAGTGATGGCATGCGACGACGAAATCATACCTCTGCAGGAACGAATTGAGATGGTTGGCGACGATGCCGATCTGCAAGAGATCTATGACACGGAGCGCCAATTACTTTATGTTGCATGTACTCGCGCAAGAGATCAACTTTTGGTGACAAGTGTTGAGCCTTCATCTGAATTCTTAGATGATATGCAGTACGACTAGGAATTTCTTGTTATTGAATTGATCGGCATATATAAATAGCAAAATCTGCTGAAGTTATGGATATAGTTAGCATCTGGAGTATCCTTATACTTTCTGTAAAAAGTATGGCCAATGGAAAATAAGTCGGCACCAAAGATATGTCGAATTCTTAGCCTAGACGGAGGTGGCGCTAAGGGTTTCTACACGCTCGGTGTACTCAATCAGCTTGAGGCCTTGCTAGGCAAGCAGCCGCTTAGTGGGCAGTTTGATTTGATTTTCGGCACAAGCACAGGCGCAATTATCGCGTCGCTCTTGGCACTCGGCAAGTCAGTCTCTGAGATTCACGAACTGTATAAGAATTATGTACCACACATCATGGCATTGTCTGGAGCAAACGCAAAGTCTGCAGCTTTAGAAAAGCTTGCGGTAGAGGTCTACGGCGAACTAAAGTTTGATTCGATGAAAACTGGAGTTGGTTTAGTAGCTACTCGCTGGGTGGAAGAAAAGCCAATGATTTTCAAGTCGGATGTTAATCAAGCACATGGTAGTCACTCAACCTTTGTCCCTGGATTTGGCTGCAAGATAGCTGATGCTGTTGTAGCCTCTTGTTCGGCTTACCCAATCTTTAATCGCAAAGTTTTGACTATCAAAGATGGCAGCCAAGTGGAACTTCTTGATGGTGGTTATTGTGCTAATAATCCAACTTTGTACGCCATTGCAGATGCAGTACAGGCCCTCAAGATGAGGCGCGACCAACTACGTATCGTCAGTATTGGGGTTGGTAACTACCCAGAGCCTCCCAAATACTGGCACAACTGGGTTATATCAAAATTCTTCTTAGTACAACTCTTACACAAAACCCTTGGAGTCAACACCCATTCGATGGAGCAATTAGCATCTATCTTGTTTAAAGATGTGCCGATGGTGAGAATTAATGACGTATATAGTACGCCAGACATGGCAGCCGACTTGACAGAGCATAATATGAAGAAGTTAAACCTGCTCTACCAGCGTGGTGGAGAATCGTTCGGTAAGCATGAAAACGAGCTTAAGAAGCTCTTGGTATAAGGGAGATCACATGGCAATTCCTGAAAATGATCTGACGACGATGGCGGCTATTGGTGCTCAGAAAACATCAAAAGACACGTACGCAACGGTTAAGCTTGCCCTCGACAAAAAGGATGCCGGGTACCATGCAAAGAACTACAAGGTTTTCCTACAGGGATCCTACGGAAACGACACAAACATCGTGAAGGAAAGCGACGTCGACGTGGTAATCTGCTTAGATTCGATTTTCACGTACGATATCACCTTACTGCCTCAACCTGAGCAGGACTCATTTCGGGCCAAACACCCTGCTTCTAAATACACCCACAACGAATTCCGTGAGGACGTTTTGCAGATTCTGTACGAACGCTTTGGCGATGATGTACAGCCTGGGACGAAGGCGGTGATGATCAAGCCGCTTCACAATCGTAGAAAAACAGACGTGTTGATAGCGATTAACCACAAGAGGTACAGTCGCTTTATTGATGTTGGAAACGAAGTTCAAGTCTCTGGCATTAGTTTTTACAAGACAGATGGCACTCGGGTCGTGAACTACCCGAGACTACATCGAGACAATTTAGTTGCCAAGAATCAGGAAACTGGCGAATACTTTAAACACATTGTTCGTATTTTTAAGAATGCTCGTCAAAAGCTCATTGAAGAAGGAGTGATCGAGGAGGGTATTGCGCCATCGTATTATATTGAAGGGCTGCTATACAATGTACCAAAAGATCAGTTTGGAATCTCTTACGAAAACTCGATGTTCAATTCAATCAAATGGCTGACACAAGCAGATCGTTCTAAGTTTTTATGTGCGAACGAACAGTATATGTTGCTCGACGGTAATACTGATGTGACTTGGAACTCCAAGAATTGCGATGCGTTTTTGAACGGAATTGTGGAACTTTGGAACGGGTGGTGAGTTAGCTGCCAATACAATAAATTTCTTGAGGCAACTGATAAGCTACAAACAAAAAAGCCCCACATTTCTGCAGGGCTTAAATTCTTGGCTCCTCGACCTGGGCTCGAACCAGGGACACACGGATTAACAGTCCGTTGCTCTACCGACTGAGCTATCGAGGAATCGGTGGGTGTAACATCACAAACTACGTTGCTTTTGGCTTAAATTTGTGAAGCCGTGATAATAATGATTAAGCGGCTTTTGGTCAATGACTAAGCGTGTTTAAATTTAAAATATTTTCAACTTAGCGCTTTTTCTATGCGGTCGAGTGCGTTTTTAAGGTTGTCCATTGAGGTGGCAAAAGAAATTCTGAAGTAACCCTCTGCGCCAAATGCTGAGCCTGGCACGACGGCAACATCAAAGCTTTCTAACAGGTATTCTGCCAAGGCCATGTCGGTTGCGGCATTGATTTTGCCTTGTAGATGTAATTGGGTGATGGCTTTACGTGCATCGGCAAACGCATAAAATGCGCCGCCTGCCATCAGGCAGCTTAATCCTGGCATGCTGTTAAAGCGGTCTACAACATATTTGTGGCGCTCTTTAAACGCGGCAACCATTGGTTTGATACAGTCTTGCGAGCCTTCAAGTGCGGCTTGGGCGGCCACTTGTGAAATGGAAGTCGCGTTACTTGTAGATTGGCTTTGTAGAATTTCCATGGCTTTGATGATGTAAGCTGGGCCTGCGGCATAGCCAATACGCCAGCCTGTCATTGAATAAGCTTTAGAAACGCCATTTAGAACGATGCAACGGTCTTTTAGTGCAGGTGCGGCGTTAAGAATGTTGTAAAACTTGTCGCCCGTTAAGTTCACATGCTCGTACATGTCGTCCGTGGCAACCAGCACGTGTGGATGTTTGAGTAACACTTCTCCCAAGGCCTTGAGTTCATCAAGGCTATACACGGCACCCGTTGGGTTTGAAGGTGAGTTAATCATGAATATTTTGGTTTTTGGGGTGATGGCGGCTTCAAGTTGTGCGGGTTGCAGTTTAAAGCCTTGTTCAATACCACATTCAATAATTACTGGGGTTGCTTCTGCTACCAGTGCAATATCTGCGTAAGACACCCAATACGGTGCGGGGATAATCACTTCATCATTTTTGTTGAGAACTGCTAAACATAAGTTGAAAATTGTTTGCTTACCGCCAACGCCAACAATGACTTCGTTGAGCGCGTAGTCAAAACCATTTTCATTTTTGAATTTATTGACAATGGCTTTTTTAAGGCCGGGAATGCCGGCAACCGGCGTGTATTTGGTAAACCCTGCATCAATGGCGGCTTTTGCGGCATCTTTAATGTGCTGTGGTGTATCAAAATCTGGCTCGCCAGCAGCTAACCCAATAATAGGGCGGCCTTCAGCTTTGTATTTGCCGGCCTTGGCAGTAATGGCGAGAGTTGGAGATTCTTTAATGGCTTGTACGCGTTGAGATAAAACGGCTGCTTGATGCGCTATCGAAGATGACAAAATTAGTTTCCTTAAACAAATTTTTATGTGAGGTGTGAATGAGCGCTATTTTACGCATAAATCAGTGGTTTAGGAATGTTCTGTGCTGCCAAACGTTGCAATATTTATGGCTATTAATTTCCATTCAACTTTGTTGTAGGTAGGGATGAAAATGTATGTCTGAAAAGTGCGTTTTAAATTACTTTATTTTGCCGAGCAAAAGAATATGCTCTGGAAGCCTTTGTTTATAAGGCTTCCAGAGCATCGAAAAAGGTTGGGCTTAAAATTACGCTTAAAACAATAAAAAAATACCGATTTTAATGGCGTTAAACGCAGTAAAAATTCAGGCAATTTTTACCAAGATTTCAGCACAATAGCCTCAGTATCTAAATCTTTGCAGTCTTCGTTATCGCATTGGGCTACTTTTTTCCACTCGTTCGGAAACGGCATTTTATTTTCAGGCAGTGCCGCACCATCAATGCCAAAACCAAGGGTGAAGACAACGGCACCATTTTTTACCGTAAAGGCTTTGGTTTCTTGAGCCACGGTCTTCATAATGTTGGCGACTTCTGGCGCGACCTCATCATCGGTATCGACCCAAGCTTTGATTTTGCCATCTTCACGCACGGCCATGACCAAAAACCCCCAAGTCGGTTTAGTGGTGAGCGCTGCAAGTTTTTGGTTAATCGTCACTTCAACTTCTTTTACATAGCGGTCCATTTCATCTACGCCATCCATTTTGTTGAGGATGGTGTTTTTGGGCTGCATTAAATAAATTTTTAAATATTCCGCATTGGCTGCGTTACATGCAAGGGGTAAAAGTAGGGCGAGCATTGCGAGAAATTTCATTTTATGGTCCTTTATATGTGGGTAAGGCGTTAAATTAGGTCATTTAAAAAGTCAATATTGCTGTGTATTACAGTGCTAAGGTAAAACTTTTTACGGACTTAACATTCTTCTTTACAGCCAAGTAATTGGCTGTACTCTTGCGCGAGCTCTTTATTGATATTGCTGATTGCGACATGAATTTCATGCACAGTTGATTCGTCACCTGCCGATTGAGCAATAACGCCTAACCGGAAAAGCGCGTCCGTATTGCTGGCGTCCAACGCAACAGATTTTTGGTAAGACTGTTTTGCTTCGTCAATTTTGAACAGATTTTCTTGAGCTTCTCCCAGCGCGTACCAAGCATCGGAGTTTTTAGGTTCAGCGACTACCCAGTTTTGCGCTACTTCAGCTAGTTTAGGCCAATCTTGGTGTATTTCTGGTAGCGCCACTTGCATGAAGAAAGGCTTTTTATTGTCATATTCTTCCCAAAATGTTTTACCGACGATGGGAAATGTTGTCTCAACAGGTTGTTTTTCTAAATCTGCCAGCCATTCAATCGGTAGTGAATAAAAATACGCTGGCCTGCCAGGTGTTTTAAAGGTATTAATGCCAAGTAAATTGCCTTCAAGGTCAAAAATACCGCTACCGCTTGCCCCCATCAGAAATTTTGCACTGCTTCTAATGACATGGCCGCCGTCAAACATATAGGTCGCTTTAACTGCGCCCGCTGAAGTTAAAGGGTTAGGTACACCGTTAGAATGCCCCATGGAAAGTATCTCTTGACCACGTTTAATGTTGTCCCACTTACCAAGCGGTGCTGGGTTGAGCGGCAGGGTTGAGGTGGTGACTAAACATAAATCGCGCCAGCGGTCAGCCCTTACTGATTCAATAGGGTAAGAATCTTCGCCACGGGCTACCCACGGCTCTTTTGTACTGCGAAAAATATGACAATTGGTAATGACAGTATTTTTTGCAACCACAACACCTGAACCATATGATAGACCGCCACTTGCGTTATAGCCGCGTATCATGACGACAGACTGTAAGGCTTTGAGAATTTTTTCTTGTTCAAGGGCCAGCGCGGGCGCAACATTGCTGACTAATACGACGAGCAGGGCGAATCTACGCATAGAGATCTCCAAAGTATTGAATTATTTATTTTTTATATTAAACGTATAAAATGCAATTTTTTGCATAAATTCGCCGTAAGGCGTAAACGTTTGTTAAATGACTTTGGACGTGAATGTTAGTTCAACAGTCGTTGATAATTCAGTATTTATCACAGGGCATCGCCAGTACCTGATTTGCTGTTAAAATTAAACGTTTAATTTAAGCAAAGCTTCCTGTGTTCGTTACTTTTCCTAACAGTAAATATCAGCTTTACCAGCCTTTTCCGCCTGCTGGTGACCAGCCGCAAGCGATTGATAAGCTTACACAAGGCATTGAAAGTGGGCTGAAGTATCAAACCCTGCTGGGCGTTACGGGGTCTGGCAAAACGTTCACCATGGCCAATGTGATTGCGCGTACCGGTCGCCCGGCCATTGTCATGGCGCCCAACAAAACACTTGCAGCACAGCTATATAGTGAATTCCGCGAGTTTTTCCCCAACAATTCGGTGGAATATTTTGTCAGCTATTACGATTATTATCAGCCTGAAGCCTACGTGCCTTCACGCGATTTATTCATTGAAAAAGACTCCAGTATCAACGAGCACATTGAACAGATGCGGCTTTCTGCGACAAAAGCACTTTTAGAACGTGAAGACAGTATTATCGTTGCCACTGTTTCAGCCATTTATGGCATTGGCGACCCCGTGGATTATCATGGCATGGTGTTGCACGTGCAGCAAGGCGAAAAAATGGCCCAGCGCGATATGATTACGCGCCTGATTGGGATGCAGTACGACCGCAACGACTTTGATTTTTCGCGCGGAACTTTTAGAGTGCGCGGCGATGTGATTGACGTGTTTCCAGCCGAAAATAATGAAACCGCTGTGCGCATTTCAATGTTTGATGATGAAATTGATTCAATTACTTTGTTTGACCCGCTCACCGGGCAAATTTTTAATAAAATTCCACGTTACACCGTGTATCCATCCAGTCATTACGTGACGCCGCGCGAGACGACCATCAAAGCGATGGAAAAAATTAAACAAGAATTACGTAGCCGTGTCGATTTTTACATCAAAGAAAATAAATTAGTTGAAGCGCAGCGTATTGAACAGCGCACCCGATTTGATTTGGAAATGCTCAATGAAATAGGCTTTTGCAAAGGCATTGAAAATTACTCGCGGCATTTATCTGGCCGTAATCCGGGCGACCCGCCGCCTACGCTGATTGACTATCTACCCAATAATGCCCTGATGATTATTGATGAAAGCCACGTGACAGTGCCACAAATTGGCGGCATGTTTTTGGGCGACCGTTCGCGTAAAACGAATTTGGTGGATTATGGCTGGCGTTTACCGTCAGCCATGGATAACCGGCCACTGAAATTTGAGGAATTTGAACGCATTATGCGCCAGTGTGTGTTTATTTCGGCTACACCCGCGGAGTATGAAAAAAATCACCAGCAGCAAGTGGTTGAGATGATTGCACGCCCCACAGGTTTAATTGACCCTGAAATTGTGGTGAAGCCTGCTGATACGCAAGTGGATGATTTGTTAGGCGAAATTAAAAAACGGGTGGAAGTGGGCGAACGTGTGTTAGCCACAACGCTCACTAAACGTATGGCGGAAGATTTAACCGATTATTTAAGTGAACATGGCGTAAAAACGCGTTATTTACACAGCGATATTGATACAGTTGAGCGTGTCGAGATTATTCGCGATTTACGCCTAGGTGAGTTTGACGTGCTGGTGGGCATTAATTTATTGCGAGAAGGCTTGGATATTCCAGAAGTGTCGCTGGTTGCTGTGTTAGATGCCGATAAAGAAGGCTTTTTGCGATCTGAGCGCAGTTTGATTCAAACAGCAGGGCGCGCAGCGCGTAACTTAAATGGCCAAGTGATTTTTTATGCCAATAAAATTACCCGTAGCATGAAGCTCGCGATGGATGAAACCGAGCGCAGACGTGGTGTGCAAATGGCATTTAACACGTTGCATGGCATCGTCCCCAAAGGTATTAGTAAGCGGATTAAAGATATTATCGACGGTGTTTATGATAAAGATGAAGCCGAGCGCGAGCGTAAATCGCTTAAAGAGCAGGCTAACTTTGAAAGTTTGAGTGAAAAACAACTCGTGAAAGAAATGAAGCGCATTGAAAAAGCCATGCATGATGCGGCTAAAAATTTAGAGTTTGAAAAAGCGGCCGAGTATCGCGATCAACTTAAAAAATTAAAGTTAAAAGTTTTTGGGGCGGAGATGCCAGACGTCATTTAATGTGTTATTAATAATATTTATATTCAATAAATTGTATTTTAAAGTTAATGTGTAAGGTTAAATTATGCAAACTGTGATTGAAAACGTCACTGCGGCCTCTCATGTGATTCAGCAGGCCGTTGCCCCTGTGTTTTTGTTAACAGGCATTGGGGCCATTTTAAGTGTGTTAACAGGCCGTTTGGGGCGAGTGGTTGATCGCTTTAGAGTGTTAAATGAAAAATATGATGCCGCAAAACAAGTACTGGCTGAACAACCAGAATATGCCAAGGCCATTCATGAGCTCTATATTTTGCAATGTCGTGCAGAATGGGTTCATTGGGCCATCACTTTAAGTACCTTGTCGCTTTTATTTGTGGCTTTAGTCATTGGCATTTTGTTTTTGGGCTCTGCCATTAGTTGGGATTTATCTTGGCTGGTTTCACCCTTGTTTATTCTGGCAATGCTGACGCTGGTGCTGAGTTTAGGATGTTTTTTAAGAGAAATTACACTGTCAAAACATACGTTTGAATTGCCGAACAATAAAAATCGCGTGTTAAAGCCGTTTTCTAAAAAAGATTAAAAGCCTTCGGTAATTAAATTCCGTTTTAGGTTGATTTAGTGTGTGCTTTTGATTATAATCGCGCGCTTGCCGAATGTTGTTATTTGGCAAGTAATCAAACCCCCTTGCTACACTGCAATACAACCATATTTAAGTTGTCGCTCTAAATTAAAGAGCTTTGCAGGTGGCTTTAACCCAAAAGGAGTATTAATGAGACATTACGAACTCGTATTTATCGTCCATCCGGACCAAAGCGAACAAGTGCCAGCGATGATTGAGCGCTATCGTACGCTAATCACCAGCAACGGCGGTGCAGTGCATCGTTTAGAAGACTGGGGTCGTCGTCAATTGGCTTACCCAATTCAAAAACTTCACAAAGCCCATTACGTGTTAATGAACATTGAAGTGAACCTTGAAGTATTAGCAGAACTTGAGCATGGCTTTAAGTTTAATGATGCTGTATTGCGTCATTTGCTCATTGCCAAGAAAACTGCAGTGACTGCACCTTCACCGATGATGAAAGAAGAAAAATCAAAATCAGTGTTGAGCCGTGATGCCGCACCAGCTGCCCCTGCAGCGGATGCTACAGAGGTGGCAGCAGCCTAAAGTAATAAGTGAATAATCTGACGTTGCAAGCAGAAGTCGTGCAAATTGAGCCGCTTCGCTACACGCCAGCAGGATTACCGTTGTTAAGTGTTGTATTGCGTCATGTTTCTGAGCAAGTTGAGGCAGGCATGAAGCGTAAGGTGGAATGTGAAGTCAATGCAGTTGCGATTGGCGACTTAGCTTTAACAAAGCTGGCATTAGGCACGCAAATCCGCGCGATTGGTTTTTTAGCCAAGCGCAGCCTTAAAAGCACGCAATTAGTGATGCACATTAACCAGATAGCGGTTTTAAACAATTGAAAGTTTAGGAGTAAATAACATGGCAAGAGATATGTACAAACGCCGCCGTTACTGCCGTTTTTCAGCAGAAGGCATCAAAGAAGTTGATTACAAAGATGTAGATTTACTGAAAGATTTTATTTCAGAAAACTATAAAATTATTCCAGCGCGTATGACGGGTACAAAAGCACGTTATCAACGTCAATTAACAACCGCAGTGAAACTTGCACGTTTCTTAGCGTTGTTACCATACACTGATAAACACCCAGGCTAAGGAGAAACAATATGCAAGTAATTTTGTTAGAAAAAGTAGGCAACCTTGGCAATTTGGGCGACATCGTTAAAGTTAAAGATGGTTTTGGCCGCAACTTTTTAATTCCACAAGGTAAAGCAAAACGCGCGACAGAAGCCAACAAAGCTGAAATCGCTGCTCGTCGTGCTGAGTTAGAAAAACAACAGGCCGCTATTTTAGTGGCTGCGCAAGCGCGCGGTGAAAAACTTGCTGGTTTTGTGATCACAGTCGCTCAAAAAGCCGGTGTTGATGGCCGCTTGTTTGGCTCAGTCACTAATGGTGATATTGCAGATGCTTTATCTGCACAAGGCCATGAAGTAGCTAAATCATTGGTGCGTTTGCCAAATGGACCATTGAAAACCATTGGCGACCATCCTGTTAGCGTTGCATTGCACCATGATGTTGTTGTAGATATCACAGTAACCGTTGTTGCTGAGGCATAATCGCTTTAAAATTAGCGTGATATAAAACGCTAACACAATAAAAAAGGCTACTGAATGTAGCCTTTTTTATTGCCTAAAATTCCCCGAGAGAAAATATGCCGCTGGAAGCCTTGTAAATAATGGCTCTCAGGGCATCGAAAAAGGTTGGCTGTAATTTAAAGAAAAAAATAGCATTTGTATGCATTGTTAAAGCGATAGTTTTTGGCGAATTATTTGGCATTGCAATGTCGTACTAAATTACCAAAATTGACTGCAGAAGCGATTAACGTTCGGTATAATCTCAAGCATGGCTGATGAACAATTAGATGCACTAAAAATCCCACCCCACTCTGTAGAAGCAGAGCAATCGGTCATCGGTGGCTTGCTGCTAGAAAACGAAGCGCTTGATAAAATCGCTGATATTTTATCGCCCAACGACTTTTATCGGCACGATCACAAGTTGATTTTTCAGCACATTGGCAAGTTGATTGAGCATAATCGTCCTGCAGATATTGTGACGGTGGCTGAGTCACTGGAGAGTTCTGCGGAGCTTTCAGGTGTTGGCGGTATCGCTTATTTAGGCGCGTTGGCACAAAATACGCCAACGGCAGCGAACATACGCCGATATGCAGAGATTGTGCATGAACGTGCCGTGATGCGACAGCTAGTAACAGTCGGTTCTGGCATAGCAGAAAGCGCTTACGCGCCCAATGGACGTGATGCGCAGCAGTTGCTCGATGAAGCAGAAGCCAAAATTTTTCAGATTGCTGAAGGCGGCAAGCGTAGTACCCAAGGCTTTCAGGATATTAAGCTGTTGCTGCCGCAAGTGGCTGATCGCATTGATTATTTGTACTCAAGAGATAATCCTAATGACGTTACTGGTATTCCTACCGGGTTTGCTGATTTAGATTCCATGACCTCTGGTTTTCAACCTGGCGATTTAATTATTGTGGCGGGTCGGCCATCGATGGGTAAAACGGCTTTCTCACTCAATATTGCTGAAAATGTTGCACTAGATACCAAGTTACCTGTTGCCGTGTTTTCAATGGAGATGGCGTCCACACAGCTTGCGATGCGGATGATTGGTTCGGTAGGGCGCCTAGATCAACATCGCATGCGGAACGGCAATCTTGAAGATGAAGACTGGGAAAAGCTCACCACCGCCCTTGGCAAACTGAACGAAGCGCCCATTTTTATTGATGAAGGCGCAGGCTTAAGTAGCTTTGACGTGCGGGCGAGGGCGCGTAGGCTGCATCGCCAAACAGGTAAGCTCGGTTTGATTGTGGTCGATTACTTGCAGTTGATGGCCGCACCTGCCGGCAGACAAGGTGAGAACCGCGCCACGGAAATTTCCGAAATTTCACGTTCGCTTAAGGCGTTAGCAAAAGAGCTTGATGTGCCGGTAGTGGCACTTTCACAACTTAATCGTTCCGTTGAGCAGCGCCCTGATAAACGCCCAGTGATGAGTGACTTGCGTGAATCTGGCGCGATTGAGCAAGATGCGGACGTGATTTTATTTATTTATCGTGATGAAGTGTATAACCCCGATAGCCCGGATAAAGGCACGGCTGAAATTATTATTGGTAAACAACGTAATGGCCCGATAGGTCGCGTGCGCCTCACATTTATTGGACAACATACGCGGTTTGAAAATTTTGCCGGTACAAGTTATATGGCGGATGAGTACTAATTGCTAATTGCGAGTTAGCTAAGGGTTTCTATGGATAATGATATTGAGTTAATGAGTAAAGCGCAACTTATTGCTGAGGTTAAGAAACTTCGTGCAGGTATAAGAGAACATAGAGATTGCTCTGAACACGACTTATGCTGGTATCACCCAGACCTTTGGAGTTTATTACCTGAAAAAACTAACCAAGCTATCCAAGTTCCGAACTGGCCCCAGTTTATGCGTGGCTGTATTCAATATCGCCTATCATTAGATAAGCAATTACCAGAGGCTGTTAGAGTACCAAAAGAGTTTGGTGAGAAATAGACACGAATTTTTCTAAACTTTTTATAACATTATGCGCCCCATTTTAGCCACTATTTCTCAAAGTGCCTTGCAACACAATCTGGCCGTTGTAAGAAAATTTGCCCCACATTCAAAGGTGATGGCAGCATTAAAAGCCAATGGTTATGGGCATGGCATAGAGCGTATTGCACATGGTTTAAGTGGTGCAGATGGCTTTGCCGTGCTTGGAATGGACGAGGCTATTACATTACGTGAAATGGGTTTTGAACAGCCGATTTTGCTGCTTGAAGGCGTGTTTCATGCGGACTCACTTGCGGTAGTGAACGCTTATCACTTAAGTCTTGTGATACATTGTTACGCGCAAATTGAGATGCTTGAGCATTCGCCATATCGCCATCCATTCAATATTTTTCTTAAAATGAATACGGGAATGAACCGTTTAGGTTTTGTACCAGATGATTATTTAAAAGCGCTAGCGCGTGTTACAAAACTCACGCCCAGTGTCACCCTTATGACGCACTTTGCAGCGGCAGATGAACTGAATGGCACAGATGCTGCCATGGCTATTTTTCAACAGACCACGAAGAGTTTACCTTATCCTTCATCACTCGCAAATTCCGCAGCCATTTTATGCCAACCGCAAACGCATCTGGATTGGGTGCGCCCAGGCATTATGCTTTATGGTGCAACGCCGGCAAAGAATACAGTAGCAACAGAATTCGATTTAAAACCTGTGATGCAATTGACGAGCGAAATCATCGCTATCCAAACGTTAAAAGCTGGTGAAACTTTAGGCTATGGAAATCGCTACACTGCCAGCAAGCCTACACGAGTGGGTGTTGTGGCGTGCGGCTATGCGGATGGTTACCCGCGCCACGCAGGCCAATATTCAGGCAACAATCTCTTACAAGGCGTACCTGTGGCGGTTGGTGGTAAAAAAACGCAAACCCTTGGGCGTGTTTCGATGGACATGCTCTTTGTGGATTTAACTGCACTTCCTGAAGTGAACATAGGTTCACCAGTCGAACTTTGGGGCAGCGCAGTGAGTGTTGATACTGTAGCAGAAGCGTGCGGCACCATCGGTTATGAACTCTTATGTGCCGTTACGCCGCGCGTGCCGTTTAAGGTGGTGGATTAATGGCTAAAGCAAAAACCATTTACACCTGCACCGAATGTGGCGCATCCGAGCCAAAATGGCAAGGGCAATGCCCAAGTTGCATGGCTTGGAATACATTAGTTGAAAGTATTGACGAGACGAGTGCTTCAACGAACCGCTACGCAAGCAAATTTGAAGGTTTAGCAAGCACAGGTCAACTGCAAAAAATTAGTAGTATTAAAGCGGCTGATATTGCTCGCCAACCGACAGGCATTAGTGAATTTGATCGTGTACTGGGCGGTGGTTTGGTGGAAGGCGGGGTGATTTTAATTGGCGGCGACCCTGGCATTGGTAAATCGACGCTTCTTCTGCAAGTGCTATGTCATTTGGGCAAAGTCAGCCCCGCCATTTATGTGAGTGGGGAAGAGTCGCCTCAGCAAATCGCAATGCGTGCCAAGCGTTTGGGGTTAGATGCCAGCGAAGTTGAGCTTTTGGCTGAAATTAACCTTGAAAAAATCCTTGCCACCTTGCAAACGCACAAACCAAATATTGCGGTGATTGATTCAATTCAAACAGTCTATTCTGAAGCGTTGCAATCCGCACCTGGTTCGGTAGCACAAGTGCGTGAGTGTTCTGCGCAATTGACACGCATTGCCAAGCAATTAGGAATTACTGTCATATTGGTTGGCCATGTCACCAAAGAGGGTTCATTAGCAGGCCCGCGCGTACTAGAGCATATTGTAGATACGGTGTTGTATTTTGAAGGTGACCAAAACTCAACTTTTAGGCTTATTCGTGCATTTAAAAATCGTTTTGGCGCAGTGAATGAACTGGGCGTATTTGCGATGACGGAACATGGCTTACGTGAGGTGTCAAATCCTTCAGCTTTGTTTTTGTCGCACCATGAGAACCAAGTTGCAGGTAGCTGCATTACCGTGACGATGGAAGGCACGCGCCCGCTGTTAATAGAAATTCAGGCCTTAGTAGATGAAAGCCACGCGCCCAATGCTAAACGCTTAGCCACAGGGCTTGAGCAAAACCGTTTAGCGATGTTGTTGGCGGTATTAAATCGCCATGCAGGCATACCTTGTTTTGACCAAGATGTGTTTATTAACGCAGTAGGTGGGGTGAAAATTAGTGAACCTGCAGTAGATTTAGCCGTGCTTCTATCTATTGTTTCTTCATTAAAAAACAAGCCATTAGAAAATAAACTTATTGTATTTGGTGAGGTTGGTTTGGCGGGAGAAGTGCGCCCCGTACAGGGTGGATTAGTGCGTTTAAAAGAAGCCGCAAAATTAGGCTTTACGAAAGCCATTGTGCCAAAAACCAATGTGCCAAAACAGCGTATTGAGGGGATTGAAGTGATTGGTGTGGAGCGTTTGGAGCAAGCGCTTCAGCAGTTAAGAAATGCGTGACTGCGTAAACTGCAAATTATTCTAACTAAAAAAGGGCGCATTCAATGCGCCCTTAAATTATTAAGTCAATGCGTTAATCAATAACGCCTGCCGCAGTGATATTCATGCCACCATCAACATAAGTAATTTCACCAGTAATACCTGAAGCTAAATCGCTACACAAAAACGCAGCAGCATTGCCTACTTCTTCAATCGTAACATTACGACGTAATGCCGCATGCCTTTCGTTGAAGTTAATCATTTTATCAAAACCAGCAATGCCAGAAGCGGCTAGCGTTTTGATTGGGCCAGCAGATACAGCATTAACGCGAATACCTTTAGGACCTAAGCTTTGTGCCATATAGCGTACATTGGCTTCAAGGCTGGCCTTTGCAACACCCATCACGTTGTAATTTGGCATTGTGCGTTCCGCGCCTAAATAGCTCAGTGTCAGCAGGCTGCCGTTGCGGCCAAGCATCAGCGGCAATGCGGCTTTTGCCAGTGCGGCAAAGCTGTATGAACTGATGTCATGCGCGATGCGAAAGTTTTCACGGGTGACTTTTTCAAGATAGTCACCATCTAATGCATCTTTTGGCACAAAGGCGACAGAGTGCACGATGGAATCAATGCCATCCCAATGTTTTGCAATGTCTACAAAAAGCGTATCAATTAAGCTGTCTTCAGCAACATCGCAGTGAAATACAAGTTGAGAATCAAAATCTGCGGCCAATTTACTTACGCGGTCTTTGTGTTTTTCTACTTGATATGTGAATGCGAGTTCAGCACCTTCACGTTTCATTGCTTCAGCAATGCCATAAGCGATGGATCGATCACTTAATAAACCAGCGATGAGTATTTTTTTACCTGCTAAGAATCCCATAAGATTGTCCCTATCAATATTTAATATTTATTTTTGTCTTAATCAATGCAATATTAAAATTTAGTTTTGATTGCTTCTGGGGTTGTACGCATCGCGTAAACCGTCACCCAACAGATTATACCCTAACACCGTAATCAAAATAGCAAGACCTGGGAAAAGAGACAGCCACCAAGCAAACTGAATATAGATTTTTCCATCAGTCAAAATATTGCCCCATGAAGCCTGTGGAGGTTGCACGCCAAGGCCTAAAAAGCTTAAGCCAGATTCTAATAAAACTGCGCTACCAATTCCTAATATGGAACTGACGATAATTGGCGTTAGACTGTTAGGCAATAGATGCGTGAAAATCAGCCGAAAATCTTTTGCGCCTAATGTTTGTGCTGCCAGAACAAACTCACGGTTACGTAAACTTAAAAATTCTGCGCGCACTAAGCGTGTGACGCCCATCCATGAAGTTAAACCAATCACAATCATAATATTCCATATGGAAGGTGTTAGAAAAGCAATGACCGCTAAAATTAGGAAAAAACTTGGAATGGAAAGCATTACATCAACTAAACGCATGATGACAGTATCCACCCAGCCTCGATAGAAACCAGCAATCGCGCCAAGAGTAATGCCAATCAATGTTGCAATGCCCACCGCAACAAAGCCAACAAGTAGTGATATGCGCGCACCGTATAGCATCCGCGAGAATACATCGCGACCAAGTCCATCGGTCCCCATTAAATGCTGGTTAGATGGGCCGAGTAGAATGGCTTTTACATCAATCGCATCCGGATTATAAGGGGCGATGAAGGGCGCGAAGAGGGCTAATAGCATAATGCTGGCAATAATGACAAAACCAGCAATCGCTAATGGGTTGGAAAATATTTTTTTCATTACATTACTCCGCGTCTCACTCTTGGGTCTGCCCACGCGTAAGCAACGTCAGCTAACAAGTTGCCGATGAGTGTAAGTAAAGCACCTATGGTCAGAATGCCCATAATTACTGGAAAATCGCGCATTAACACAGCATCGTAAAAGAGTTTGCCCATACCGTTAATGGCAAAAATGCTTTCAGCGATGACAGAGCCGCCAATTAAGCCGGGAATACTTAAGCCTAGTAATGTGATGAGGGGTAAAAGCGCATTGCGTAGCGCATGACCATAAACGACGCGATTTTCGCTTAACCCTTTTGAGCGGGCAGTGGTAATGTAGTCTTGATGCAGGACTTCAAGCATGCCGTTTCGTGTAAATAGTGATATGCCTGCTAAACCAGTAATTGCCGAGATAAATACGGGAAGGATGAGATGTTTAATGAAGTCGATGGTTTGTGCAAACCAGGAAAGACGCTCACTCCCCATACTTTGTAGTCCAGAAATGGGTAGCCAGTGATGTTGCACGCCCGTCCAATACATCAGCATTAGGGCGAGCCAAAAACCGGGGATAGCAAAGCCAATAAACACAAATATAGTAATGGCGCGGTCAGCAAGTTGATTTTGCTTTAGCGCTGAAATTACACCCAGTGGCAAAGCAATCATAATGATCAGCGCTAGGCTTAACACATTGATGAGTAGCGTGATGGGTAGCGCTTCTTGAATCATGCCTAATGTGATATTTCCGTCTTTATCTTTAGTTTGCCAAAAGACTGGGCGCTGGTGCGATGCAAATGAATTGCCAAAATCGAGCGTTGCCATCCGTTTTAGCCACAAACCATACTGCACGATAACAGGCTTGTCTAAGTTATACATGGTGCGTAGTTTTTGTCGTGATTCCTCACTGGCCTTGGGGTTGAAGTTTGCTTCGGTCGTGGTGATGTCACCTGGGGCTAATTGCATAATCAGAAAGGAGATTAAACTAATACCAATGAGCATCGGTATCATCCATAAGAATCGCTTAATGATATATTTCAGCATGAGAGTTTTCCTAATATTCGCTTAATTCGTTGCGCGCATATTGGCTTGGAATATACCACTCGTGGGTATTGTGCCCAATACCGGCTGGTGGTGCAGGATTGCTGATGCCCTGCACGCGCTTGTGGATTGCATTTAAGCCATATCCTGCGGACAAATAGACGATGGGGCTGTCTTCCAGTAATATTTTTGAAAACTCGTGGTAAATTTTCATACGTTTGTCCGGGTCAAGTTCAAGCCTGCCAGCTTCTAAAAGTGCATCCACTTTTGGGTTGTTGTAACCAACAAAATTAAATTGCTTTGGCCCTTGCTGGCTTGAGTGCCAAATGTTGTATTGGTCTGGGTCTAGCCCTAAGCTCCAGCCAAGGACGACTGCATCAAATTCTCGCGGTTCAATAAACCGACCTAAGAAGCTGGCCCATTCTAAAATTCTAATTTTCACATCAATGCCAACATCTTTTAGCCGCCGCTGCATTAATACCGCGGTCATCTCACGTTCTTTATTCTGGTTAGTGAGAATTTCAAAGCTAAATGGTTTGCCATCTTTTTCCAGAATACCGTCACCATTGGTATCAGTAAAGCCAGCTTCTTTTAATAATGCTTTGGCTTTATCAGGATTGTAAAGGTAGGGAGAGAGCGCTGGGTTGCTCCAGCGCGTGCCAGGTTTGTAGGGGGATGCAACAGGTTCGCCTAGCCCTAACAAAACACCCTCGATAATTTCTTGCTTATTGATCGCGTAATTAATCGCTTGGCGAACGCGAACATCATTAAATGGCTGCCGTTTAAGGTTGAAGCCTAAGTAAACGTAACTATTACCTAGCTCCTTATACAAGGCAATATTTTTATTCAACTCAGGTCTAGCTGGCAAAACTCTTGAGTATTGAATGGAATCAAGCCCCATGATGTCAATATTATCAGCACTTAACTCTAAAAATTGCGCAGCTTTATCCGGAATGATGCGCGAGGTTAGCTTCTCTATATAAGCTTGACCTTGTGTTGAATTGGGATTGCGCACCAGCGTTAAATATTGCCCATTTTTCCACTTTTCGAGTTTGTAATAGTGGCTACCTACAGGGTTACGTGCAAACGCGGTGGTGTTGATATCTTGGTCTTTAAGTAGGTGTTTAGGCAAAATGTGCAAGCTGGCCCATGTTTCTAAGGCCGGTGCATAAGGTGCCGCATAGGTGATTTTAAAGGTATTTGCATCGGGCGTTTCAGCTTTAATGACAAGTTTGTAGTCAGCACCATACGGTGTACGCGTATTGTCATCCGTTACTTTTTGCCAAGTAAACAGCACATCCTCACTGGTGAGAGGTTGATTGTCTGCCCATTTTAAATTGGGTTTAAGATGAAAGGTGATGGTTTTTTTATCTTTAGAAATATCCCAATATTCTGCCAACTCACCCGCTAAATCGAGATTTTTATCATACTTAAGTAAGCTATTGAAAATATTTCCCGCAATGGCTGAAGCAGCAGATTCACCAGCTGTCATGGCAATTAACCCGCTAGGTTCACCTGTCATCGCGTTGATGAGCGTGCCGCCTTCAGTAGCAGGATGCTGCTTGCTGTAATCTATTTGAGCTCGCTGATGATTGGCATTGTCACAGCCATTCAACAAAAATAAGCTCAACAACAAAAGTAGGATAATTTCGACTGGACGTATGTCATATTGCGTTCGGCTGAGTTTTAAAAACATATTCATCATTTATTTTTTGGTTGTTTTTTGGTTCGTTCGGTCTGTTGCTGTTTTTTAGCCTTCGTTTGCGATTTCTTGTGTGATGATTCTTGTTTTACTTTGTTTTTGTTTGAAGCTGCGTTTGATTTCACTTGATGATGTTTGTTAGCAGCCTTTTTTTTGTGTGTTACTTTGCCTTCGCTCGATTGTTTTGGCGTTTCGACTACCTCGGTTTTAATTTTTAAAGTTTGCCCTACTTTAACTTGGGTGCTTTTAAGGGTATTGATGGCTAAAATTTGTTTTACGCTCACATCATAACGCCTAGCGATAGACTGTAGGGTTTCACCTTTTTTAATTTTGTGTGTGACGTCTCTTTCTATGGTGGGTTCAATTTTATTGGTATTATTTTTTCGCGCTTCATTGTCGGCTGCATTTTGTGAGTCTTTAGTGCTTGATAAAGCGAGTTTTTCGGTATGTGCGAGGTCAATATTGGCTGCGTTTTGGGCTTTCAATACTTCATCTTCATTTGTAACCCCTTGTATAGGGTCTGTGGATGCATCGAAAATTTTGCTTTGGTTGGTATCGGCAGATTTTTCTTTGGGTACCAAAATGGTAGAAGCCGTTGTGAATTTTTCAGTTTTCGGCAGATTGTTCGCATTGCGCAATTGCTCCACTTGAATGCCGAACTTTGAGGCAACTTTATCCATGCGTTCGCCGCGTTTTGCTTGATAGGTTTTCCAAGTGACAAGCGGTTTGTTGTAGGCAGCTAAGTTCTCTCTGAAGATTTGGGCAGAAGCAATTGGTAGCAATAACTCATGTCTTTCATTAGCGCTTGCAATGACAGGGCGGTTGTAACTGGGGTTAAGGGCTAAAAATTCAGCGTCACTGATTTCAGCTAACTTTGCGGCTAAACGTGCATCGATTTGCGGCGGGGCAGTGATTTTGGTGAAATAAGCAGTGTTGGCAATGGTTTGAATTTTAAGGCCGTATTTGCCTGGATTCGTCATTAAATTTTTAATGGCTTGTAGCTTGGGAACATAATTTCTGGTTTCTGCCGGTAAGTTCAGGCTTTCATAATTGGTGGCAAGCCCTTGCTTACGATTTTGTTCAATTGCACGGCCTACCGTGCCTTCCCCAGCATTATAAGCAGCAAGCGCTAGATCCCAACTGCCAAACATGCCATATAGCTTTTGCAGGTAATTTAGGGCTGCATCGGTGGCAACGGTGATGTTACGGCGGTTATCAACCCACCAGTTTTGTTTTAAACCGAATACCTTGCCAGTAGAGGGGATGAACTGCCAGATACCTGATGCATGACTTTTTGAGTAAGCTTGCGGGTTAAAGGCGCTTTCTACCATTGGTAATAAGGCAATTTCTGTTGGCATGCCGCGCTTTTCCACTTCTTCTACAATGTGAAATAAATAGCGCTGACTGCGCTCCACCATACGCCTCACGTACTCTGGATTTGCGCTGTACTGTTTTTCATGTTGCACAACTAGGCTGGAAGATAAATCTTGCATGCCATAGCCAGCTTTGATGCGTTCCCATAAGTCATCGCTTTCGATGGTGATGATATTGGAATATGGATCAGCATCTTCAGCTGTAGTCTCAGTGTTAACCGTGAGGTCGGCGTCTTCAGGAAAAATTAGCTCATCAGAAGTATTTTCTGGACTTACTTCACTTGGCGAATCATGCGCTTCTATATAAACTGGCGTTTGAGCAGCGTTAATATCTGCTTGATTTTCTTGAGTTTTTTCAGGTGGATTGCTGGGGCTGATTACTTGGTCGAGTACATTCGTTTCTGCTTGCGTAAGCCCACACATTAACGACATACACAACAGCACCGCAAGCCAATTGATGCTTGATGTGCTTTTGGTCATGGGGTGCTGAAAAGATGTGTTTTTAATCAAGAATATCCTTGCGAAAACTAAAGCGATGAAAATACTGTGTGCCGATGATAAAAGTGGATAGAGTAGTAATCGTTACCCACTGTCAAACGGAACAGCATGGTAACGAAACTTATACACCTAAGTCAAGCGCGTTATAATATAAATTACTTTAATTATGATTTTTAACTATCTGATTAGTAACCATCTTTTAATTTTCTTATTAATGTAAAGACACGCTCAGGTGTTTCATTTAAAGCCTGTATACTTGCAATAATTTCTTGACTGGTGCAGCGTAGGAATGGGTTGGTTGCCAACTCCAATGCAATGTTGGAGGGCAATGTCGGCACTTGATTTTTTCTTAACTGCTGTGTTGCTAGGTGGCGTGTTTGTAATGCCTGATTATTGGGTTCTAAAGTGAGCGCAAATTGAATGTTATTGAGTGTATATTCATGGGTGCAGTAGATTTTGGTCGTTGGTGGAAGGGTGGCGAGCTTTTGTAGTGAAAGATACGCTTCAATATAATGATTATCAAAAACACGGCCGCATCCAGCGCCAAATAGCACATCACCACAAAACAATATTGGTGAATCATTTGCAGGTTCTGCAACATAAGCAACATGGCCGATGGTATGCCCGGGAACATCTAAGACAGTGAATTGAAGATTCAACGCATCGATAACCACAACATCACTTTGGCAAACTTGGATGTGTTTGAATGAATAGCGCTCTAATGCGGGTGCGTATATCACACAATCTGGAAATTGAATTAATAATGCTGTGACACCGCCGATATGGTCGTGATGATGGTGTGTAATTAAAATGCTATTTAAGGTTAATCCGAGGCGTGTCAAAGTTTCAATCACGGGGTTTGCATCACCAGGGTCAACAACAATCGCATCTTTGCCATTGTGGATTAGCCAGATATAATTATTCTCAAACGCTGGAATAGGTATAATTTCAATATTATGTTGCATAGCCGCTATCATTTGTTTTACACCTGTAAATGTCAATAGAGACACGGCCTGATTCTGATTGGTTTAATGGCACCGCTGGGCGCTATTTACTGAGCCAAGAACAAGCTTGGTATGACAATGAAGTGTTTGATTTGTTTGGCTTTAATGCCTTGCAAATGGGTTGTTTGCACATGGACTTATTGCGCAATTCGCGCATTCCTAACCGTTATCTATCCGCCGATTCCGTTACTGCAACACAGCCACATCATATCAGTTGTTGCGATGACTTTTTGCCTTTTGCTGATGCCAGTCTTGATTTACTCGTCTTGCCGCATCGCTTGGAATTCAGTGAACGCCCCCACCAAACCTTGCGCGAAGTGGCAAGGGTGATGATGCCTGAAGGCCATTTATTGATTTCCGGATTTAATCCAACAAGCACTTGGGGCGCAACCGCGCGTATGAATGCGTGGTTTTGTAAAAATAAAACTTATCCTTGGAACGGTGAATTTATTGGCCTGACACGCTTAAAAGATTGGTTAGCACTACTAGGTTTTGAAGTAATGTGGGTAGATAAACGCTGCCATATTCCACCGTTTGAGCAGGCCAGCTGGCATAAACGTTTTACTTTTATGGACAAACTGGGCGCCCGCTGCGGGGGTGTGTATTTAATTGTTGCAAAAAAACGTGTGGTCGGCATGACGCCAATCAAGCCAAATTGGAAAGCGCATCCACTGAAATCTGCGCTGGTGGCAAGGCGACCAAAATCAAATACTTCACAAAACACGACCTCACAATCTGATGCAACAAAATAGGTTTTTAAGCCTAAATTAAATGCAAACCTTTTTCGATGCTCTGCAAGCCTTTATTTATAAGGCTCACAGGGCAGTATTTTTTTCTCGTATGATTTTATTGCTCAATACAAATAAAAAAGGCCAGTAAAACTGACCTTTTTTTGTAATGTCACAACTGCAATTTGTTCTACACTAACTTATCAATAATCCACTTACTTTTCACACCTTAATTTGGCTTTAATGGTGTCACCTGCTTTGTATTCCTGCAAGGTTTCGACAGAAGCTTGAAACTCATGAATCGTGCCGTTGCTATCGCGCACAGTAATTTTTTCATTGGTGGTATCAACATTGATCACTTTACCTTCTAGCTGAGCCGGTTGGCCAGTTGTAGCACAGGTGACAGCGGCGTCTTCTGCAACGGCTACACCAGTGACCACGGCAGAAGCGATGGCAGCAACCAAGATGAATTGTTTAACAATATGCATGTTCGTCTCCATTATTTTGTGATGTCGTAAACTGCGCCGACGGCAGCACCAATGCCCGTGCCGATTAACGCGCCTTTTTTGGCGCCATGGCCTGTGCCGGCACCAACGGCAGCGCCCGCACCCGCACCAACAGCAGCGCCTGTTACGGTGCCACATGCGGTAGCAAGTAAGGTTACAAGCGTTAAGCTGGTAATCACTGTGAGTTTGGATTTTTTGCTAATAAATTGGCTGGTCTTGTTCATATTTTGTATCCTTCTTTTGAATAAAGAAAATGCAAAAGTGCAAGTGCATCAACGTACTTAAATCATGCTTCGTTGACAGTTTCATTCTACATTCAATTCATCAATACTGAATGGCTTTATTACCTTAAAACCGAGAATATCAATTTTTAACAAAAATAATCAATCATGGATTAAACCAATTGGCTAGTTGGGCTATTACGCGTTGTGTATTGAATGCACTATAATGCCGTTTAGTGTATGCAAAGCACAGGTTTTTGAATGATCACAAACAGATGAGTAGTCAAGCAATTGGAAGCAAAACAGAAGTTGAAATTTACGCAGATGGCGCATGTAAAGGCAATCCTGGTCCAGGGGGTTGGGGTGCGTGGATTCGTTATGGCAGCAAAGAAAAAGAGTTGTTTGGTGGCGAGCCGCTCACAACCAATAATCGTATGGAATTGACGGCAGTGATTCGCGCGTTAGAGGCCTTAAACCGTACTTGTCATGCCAAAGTGTTTACCGATTCCGTTTACGTGCAAAAAGGCATTTCTGAATGGATTATTGGCTGGAAAGCGCGCAATTGGCGCACCGCAGATAAAAAGCCTGTGAAAAATGATGATTTATGGCGCGTTTTAGATACGCTTGCCCAGCAGCACACGGTGCAATGGGTATGGGTGAAAGGGCACGCAGGGAACGTGGGCAATGAACGCGCTGATATGCTCGCTAATCTCGGCGTGGCACAAGTATTACAAAATGAGAATGAAAAATGAGGCAAGTTTTTTTAGATACTGAAACGACAGGTTTATACCATGCGCAAGGTCACCGTGTGATTGAAGTGGCGGCAGTAGAAGTGGTGAATCGCCGATTGACTAAACAGCATTTTCATTACTATTTAAACCCAGACCGTGAAATTGACCAAGGCGCGCAAGAAGTGCATGGCATTTCACTCGAGTTTTTACAAGATAAGCCACGATTTGCTGATATTGCGCATGATTTAATTGCCTTTATTGCCGATGCTGAACTCATCATGCATAACGCACCGTTTGATGTGGGTTTTTTAAATATGGAATTTGGCCTAATTGACCAAAAGCCAGTAGAGTCTATTGCGGCTAAGATTACCGATACGCTTAAAATAGCCAAAGAAATGCGGCCAGGGCAACGCAACAGCTTAGACGCGCTGTGTAAGCATTTTGGTATTGATAACTCTAAGCGCACGTTGCATGGCGCATTGCTAGATGCCGAATTGCTGGCGGACGTTTACATGGCGATGACGCGCGGCCAAGATAGCTTAATGATGGAATTAAACCAACCGCAAATCAGTATGGAGGCGCGTGCGTTGCAGCAGAATTTGCCGCTGATGATTAAGCGTGTTAGCGCAGAAGAAGAAGTCGCACACCGAGAGTATTTAGCCTCACTGGCTAAATCAGGAGCCTGTGTGTGGCGAACATTAGAAGAAGAAATGCCAAAGCATTAAGAATTTTAAATTGTGGTTAGAAATTGTATTGAAGTTTAATTTTAAGAAAGAGATAAAATGAATCAAACCATTATTGTGACAGGCGGTGCGGGGTTTATTGGGGCTAATTTTGTGTTAGCTTGGGTTAAACAGGGCTTAGGCACTGTCGTTAATTTAGATAAATTGACCTATGCTGGTAATTTAGAAAACCTAGTTGAAATTCAGCAAAATCCACAGCATGTTTTTGTGCACGGCGATATCGGCGACCAAGCCTTGGTATCAAAACTGTTGGCCGAGCATAAGCCATGCGCGGTGGTGAACTTTGCTGCTGAAAGCCATGTAGACCGCTCTATTCATGGCCCAGAAGATTTTATTCAAACCAATGTGGTCGGTACTTTTCATTTGTTGGAATCTGTGCGTGCTTATTGGGGCGCTTTGAATGAAACTGACAAAAAAGCCTTTCGCTTTTTGCATGTTTCAACGGATGAAGTCTACGGCTCGCTCAGTAAAGATGAACCCGCTTTTGTAGAAACCCGTAAATACGAGCCAAATAGCCCATACTCTGCTTCAAAAGCCGCTTCTGACCACTTAGTGCGCGCTTATCACCACACCTATGGCTTGCCAGTGCTGACAACCAATTGCTCTAACAATTACGGCCCGCATCATTTTCCTGAAAAACTGATTCCGCTGGTAATTCACAACGCGTTAGCTGGAAAACCGTTGCCCATTTACGGCAATGGCCAGCAAATTCGTGATTGGCTATACGTGCAAGATCACTGTTCTGCTATTCGCCGTGTGCTTGAAGCGGGCACGGTGGGCGAGGTGTATAACGTGGGCGGCTGGAATGAAAAACCCAATATTGAAGTGGTGAAAACCTTATGCAAAATGTTGGACGCGAAAAAGCCCCGCGCAGATGGCAAGCCGTATGCCGACCAAATTACCTATGTTGAAGACCGTCTTGGTCATGATCAACGCTATGCAATTGATGCCACTAAAATTGCACGTGAGTTAGGTTGGAAACCGCAAGAAACGTTTGAATCCGGCATTGAAAAAACCGTGAATTGGTATTTAGAACATCAAGAATGGGTTAATAATGTTACCAGTGGCGACTACCGAAATTGGGTACAAAAACACTACGTTGACCGTGGCGAAGAAATGGCTTAATCATTAAGTTTAGACTGAAAAAATTACGCTAAAAAACACCTAATTAAGCGTAAATGATTGCGCAACCTTTTTTTATGCCCTGAGAGCCTTATAAACAAAGGCTCTCAGGGCATTTATTTTTTCTCGGGAGAAATGCGAGGCTTAACTGAGTGCGTCTGCCCAGTTATTGGGGGTTTCATAAAGACGCACTTTTTCCAGTTTTAAATGATTGCCGTAGGTGTCTTGGTATTTGGTTTTCAGAATTTTAAACGCTTCTGCGGCCATGTTCTCTGCAGTGGGGACAGTGGGGAACACCACCGTTTTATGTTGTGGAAGTGAATTTAAAAAATTAAGCACGTCCGTGTCGTGTTGGTACACTAAAAAAGCATGGTCCCACACATCAACCAGGGCAGATTTGGCAATGGCTTTAACGTCAGAAAAGTCCATCACCATGCCGTTTTCTGAGGCATGTTCGTTTTTGATGATGTCGCCAGAAAGCGTGATTTCAATGGCATAACGATGGCCATGCAAGTTTTTGCATTGGCTTTTATGACAAGGAATGCGGTGGCCGGCATCGAATTCTAGGCGGGTTGTAATTTGCATGGGTTTTACGTCTATTGCACTAAAGTTGAGCAGCAATTATACGCGGTCAAGCGAAAAGTCATCAAAAATTTATCGTGTAGAAATTGAAGGGGATGACTGAGTTGGTGGCTTTAGGTTGAATGTGTTGCCTCAAAAGCCGCAAGCCAAGTGGCAAATGCCTCAAAGGGCAGGGGTTTAGAATAATAATAGCCCTGAATTTTGTCACATTTCATCATTCTAAGCAGCTGTAAGCACGCTGGGTCCTCAACGCCTTCGGCGACCACTTCTTTACCTAGGCTATGTGCTAACTTAAGAATGGATACGACAATTTCTTTATCTTGATTTGATGTGGCGATATTTCTGACAAAAGATTGGTCAATTTTCACTAAGTCCACCGGCATGTTGCGTAGGCGCGCCATGGATGAATAGCCCGTGCCAAAGTCATCCAAGGCAAGCCTGCAGCCTAGAGAAACGATTTGATCGAGTACTTGGGAGACTTTTTCTTCATTGGCTAAAATGTCTGTTTCGGTAATTTCAATCACCAGATTTTCTGCAGGAATCTCCCACAATGCGATGGATTGGCTGAGCAATACAGGCAAATCTTCGTCTAGTAAATCGGCGGTACATAAGTTGATGGTTAATAAGACATTGCGCTGATGATTTGATAACAACTCGGCGCAGTGTCGGCACGCACTGTTGATAAGCCAGCGAATAAATACCTTACCAAAGCCTTTTTTGTAGATGGTTTCAATGAGGCGGAAAGGTGAAACCGATGGCCATTCTTCGCTAATCCAACGAAGTAGCAACTCTGCACTGACACACCGCTCAACAGGATTTTCTGCATTGGGGAGTGTAACAATCGGCTGAAAAAACATTTCCAATTCGTTATGTTGTAGCGCAGTAATAATCGCTTCTTCTAGCTGATGCGCCTTTTGATGCATGTTTGAGATGACTTTATCGTAAATCTCAATGCGCGAATCGTTGACCAACGCATGGTGCAGCGCGAGTTTGGCATTGTCAAACAGCGAGAGGGCGCTGATGGGTTCTTCGAGTGAACAGATGCCGCCAAAAATTGGTTTTAAAATTAGGGTGACGTTTTCAAGTGGCAATTCCGTTTCAAATGCGTGAGCAAGCTTAGCCGCCATTAAATTTAATTGGGCTGAAAAATGTAAGTTCTCGACAATAATTGCAAACTCAAACACACCAATTCTAAATAGCGTGGCGTCTGAGCTCAGGTGTTGCTCAACCACATCAACCGCCGCTTGTACGATTTGGTTGGAAATAGCGTTGAGCTGTGGTGTTTTATCAAAGTTGATATTGAGTTGAATAACGAGAATGCCGATTTTTTCTGAAGCAAGCACATCGTTCGCTTGCGCTACTGCAGCCTCAGTTACTGGTGAATAGCGGTTAAGAATATCCAGCAAAAATCGCTGATTGGGTAACCCTTTTTCTAAATCATAGTGTTGAATGTAGTTAAACTGAAACGCATCAAATTGGTGGGTGGCCGTTGCCAGCAAATGCATCAAAAAACTTTGAAATTTTAAGCTGACGGTTTGGTCTGCGTGTTGCAAATCTTGCGTGCCTATTGCTTCTGCAGTCTGTAGCGTTAAGCTGCGAGCTAATACAAATGCATTGGCTAATGCTGCACCAGCTTGGTAATCTTCCAGCCATTTTTGCAATAAGCGATTGATCATTGCGTTAAATTGCACCCAATTTAACTGTTTAGGCCATTGGCGAATGACGTCAATGGATTTTTCATGGTTTGCCTCTGCTGCATCCATGGTGTTAAACGGCGGCAGACTGCGTAGTGGGTGAAATAGCGCGCTACTTACTTGATAAAGCCCTACAACATCTGAGGCTTTCAGACCATAAGTATTCATCAGTTGCACAAGTTCATTGGGTGACAATGCAAAAGAAAACGCCGGTGCTGTAGCCACTTGGCTTGGTTTTGCCTCAGTCAGTGCTAAGCTACTTTCATTAGCCATAGAAATTGCTAGGGTTGAGTCCGTAACTGTCAGCGGGTAACCCACGCACGATTTTATAGGGCTCGCCTTTTGAGGTGAGTGGCGACGTGATTAAGTTAATGGTTGCCGGATATTCATTTTTAGTTTTATCTGGATTGAGTAAAATCATCACTCTTGGCAACAGACGGCGCACACTGTTTTGCTGAATCACCACGCCGATTTCACCTGAGTTGAGTTCTACCAGTGAACTCACAGGGTACATGCCTAAAAACTGCACCAATTGGTTAACCAATGCCGCACTAAACTTAACATCACTCATTTTGTTAATGCGTTCTAGCGCTACTTGGTTATACACCCCTTTGGCATACACCTTATTGGTGGTAAGGGCACAGTAGGTATCAATTAAGCCTGCCATTTGGCCGCCACGGTTGATTTGTTTGCCAGAAAGTGCATTAGGATAACCGCTACCATCAAAACGCTCGTGGTGTTCCGCCACGATGGCAATAACACTTTCAGGGATATCTTCGGTTTCTTTCAATATGTCAATGGCATAATCCACGTGGCGTTTCAGCACCGAAAATTCGGCACTGGAGATTTTCCCCTCTTTGTGCAGTAGTTGTGCTGGCAACTTACCTTTACCAATATCCTGCAATAAGCCTGCCATGCCGAGATTTTTAATTTGCGCTTTAGGAAACGACATAAAACTGGCAAACGCCATGAGCGTGATGGATACATTCAGCGCGTGGTTATAGGCGTAGTTGTTGGTTAGTTTGAGTTTGGCAAGCCACATCAGCGCATCTGGGTTACGTTCAATACTATCCACCATGCCATCCAGCGCTTCATTTACATTGGTGATGTCAATTTGCTGCCCGGCCGCCAGTGCCTCAAAAATCTCACGCGTGGCGATTTGAGATTTATCATAGGTTGGATAGATTTCAGCAATTTCATCTTCAACCAGTGAAGCTTCTTCAATGATTGTGACTTGATCTAGGCTATTATTTTCGTCAGCATTTTCGCCATTATTTTTATCAGTTTTATCTTGAAGTTTTTTATTTTTGCTACCCCAGCTGGTAAGTCCACCGATGAAGCTCGTAAAGTCTTCTTTAATTTTAGTTGCTAGGCTTGGGTTTTCTTCAGGCTCATCTTTTTCAATGATGGGCGTATAGATTTGATTGTTAATATTTTGCACATTCAGCAGAATATTGTCGGTAGTTTTAGCGCTGGGGTTATTCGCCTGATTCGCAAGGCTGGCTTGATTAGCCGCCTGTATTTCTTTCATAACGTTAAAAAACGTAAATTTTTGACTGCTGGGGCTGCGCTTGGCTAATTTAGTGCCAGATAAACCTGATTTTGTATTTGCACTGATGGGCATTTTGGAAGTGATGCCATCGCGTTTAATGCCAATTTCTTCTTTGGGTGGGGCAATAAAATGTTTGCCAATCGACATCGTATGGTCAACATAAACAACTTTGCATAGCTTTGTCATAGCGGCAATTTGTTCTTGCTCTTCTAGCAACAGGCCTTCTAGCATAAAGGGCGTGCCTAGCCAAGGCCGGTCAAGGGCTGTAACAAACATGCCCATTTCTAATTGTGAAACCGGGGTTTCTTTTCGACTCACGTCACTCATTTCACTCAAAAATACCTTTTTGCTTTATTTGTTAACTCGTTTAAAGACCAATGAATCAATATTATCTTATTTTGATTACGGTATTACATTGCGATATTAACCAGTTTCTAATTATTGCAGTTGATAAATATCAAACCAATAATTGAGGCGTGGCTAGGTGCAAGCGTCCCAAATCATTCTTCAACCATAAAGCAATAGTTATGCCAAAAAATTTAAGTAGATAGCTCTGCACGCAGCGTTTGATACATTGCCAAACGCGCTGCATGTATATCTTGCGAGGTAACTGCCGCTTTAATTGCACAGTCTGGCTCTTGCAGGTGCTTGCAATTATTGAATCTGCACTTGCCTAAATAGGGTCTAAACTCAACAAAAGCATGTTCCAGTTCACCAGCACTTAAATGATGCAGGCCAAATTCTTGTAAGCCTGGGGAATCAATCAACTGGCTTGTGCTGTCGAGGTGATATAAATGGGTAGCGGTGGTGGTATGTTTGCCGCTGTCTAACACATGGCTGACTTCTTGGGTGCGTACGCTTTCGTTGGGTAGCAGGGCGTTAATCATGGTAGATTTCCCCATCCCTGATTGACCAACGAGAATGCTGGTTTCACCTTCTAAATAAGGTTTGAGTGCTGTAATGTCTTCTTTTGCGGAAAGACGCAACACCTTATAGCCAAGCGTCGTATAGAGGGCCAGCTTTTCACTTGCATGGTCATGGTCAGGCAAGTCACACTTGTTTAACACAATGAGGGGTTTGATATTGGCGGCTTCGGCTGCAATTAAACAGCGGTTAAGCAAGCCTTCATAAAAGCTTGGTTGTGTGGCAAGGACTATGACGATTTGCGTCACATTGGCTGCCAGCATTTTGCTTTTAAAGGCGTTGCTTCGATAGAGCAGCGTTTTACGCGGCAGGGTCGTTTCAACCACGCCTTCATGTTGATCGGTTAACTTAATCGTCACCAGATCGCCACAGGTTAAATCCGTTTTTTTGCCACGGGTCACGCAGCTAATGCGCTTTTTATCAGGTAGTTCAACTTGAAATCGCTTGCCGTAAGCCGCAACGATTATGCCTTGCAAAGGCGGAATAAAGTGGTTGGCAATACTGGTTGTTGGCGTTTTCGTGTGCAAATTATTCAGTCAATATTTTGGCTAAGATTATTGATAACATGTACATTTTTGATATAAAAAAGCCCTTATAAATCACCGAGAAAAAATAAATGCTCTGAAAGCCTTTATTTACAAGGCTCGCAGAGCATCGAAAAAGGTTGCGGCCTATTTAGCTAGTATACGCTTCTAATTTAGAAATACGAATACTTGCTGGCGGATGAGAATCATAAAATGCAGAGTGCAAGGGGTCTGGCGTGAGCGTTGAAGCATTGTCACGATACAATTTCACCAACGCTGCAACCAAATATTTGGCACTGGCGTGCTTGGCGGCATAGTCATCTGCTTCAAATTCATTTTTGCGTGAATAGCTCGCCATGATAGGGCGTAGCAAAAATAAAAACACGGGTGACACCAATAAAAAGAGCACCAATGCCATGTAGTTGCTGGCTTGCGTCACACCAAAACTGGTGTAAAACCAAGGCTGATTCATAAGCCATCCGAGCAAGGCTAGCCCTAAAAAGCTCACTAAAAACATCAAGGCAATACGTTTAATGACATGATGATGTTTAAAGTGGCCCAGTTCATGGGCAAGCACCGATTCAATTTCATCGGCATTGAGCCGCGCTAATAGCGTATCAAAAAATACCACGCGTTTTGATGCACCAAAACCAGTAAAGTAGGCATTGCCATGACTGCTTCTGGCTGAGCCATCCATCACAAATAAACCTTGCGATTTAAAACCGCATTTTGTAAGTAAGGCTTCAATACGTTGCTTGAGATTTTCATCCTGTAACGGCGTAAATTTATTAAAAAATGGCGCAATAAATGTTGGATAAATGGCTAACATGACGAGATTAAAGACACTCCAGATGACCCATAAATACAGCCACCAATAACTTCCCGCGCCTTGCATAAGCCATAAGGCCACCAGCAAAATAGGCGCACCAAGTGCTAAACCCACCAACGTGTGCTTAACAAGATCTGTAACAAACATGGCGGGCGTCATTTTGTTAAAGCCGAATTTTTCATCCACCACAAAAGTACGGTAATACTCAAATGGTAGATCAATCAAACTGCTGACAATCATGACGCTGCAAATAACGAAAGCACCGCGTATGATTTCTTGACTAGGTAAGAGGTTGCGCCAAATGTCATCAATCCATTGTAAACCGCCACCTAAGGTCAGCCACAGGAGCAATGCCACTTGCACGACCACTTCAAACATCGCTAACTTGGTTTTAGCGGCAGTGTAGTCAGCGGCCTTTTGGTGTGCTGATAATGTAATATTTTCACTAAAAGCCGCGGGGACGGCTTGGCGGTGTTGCTGCACATGTAAAAAATGCCTGCGGCCTAGCCAAATGCGAATGAAGGTGGTCGCAATCAGTAAGCTAATAAAAGTAACAGTTAGTGTAGTGGGCATAATGTGTTCAGTTCGGTTAATATAGTGCTATTGTGAAGCAAAATTTTGCATTTGGTTCGCACCATAAACGAAATGGCGCTTTAATTTTGATATTTTAATGGAAATCATGATGGCAGAATCGACGAATAGCATTAATCAGAATAATTTAATTTGGCTGGATATGGAAATGAGCGGCTTGTTGCCTGATTCTGACCGTATTTTAGAATTAGCCGCCGTGGTGACAGACGCCGATTTGAATGTGTTGGGCGAATCTCCCGTGCTGGTGATTCATCAAAGTGATGCCGTTTTGGACGGCATGGATGCTTGGAACAAAGGCGCACACGGTCGTTCTGGCTTGATTGACAAAGTAAAGGCTTCCACCTTGGATGAAGAGGCCGCTACGCTACAGATGATCGCGTTCTTAAAACAGTTTGTACCTGCCGGAAAATCACCCATGTGTGGTAACTCAATTTGTCAGGACCGACGATTTATGGCACGTTATATGCCAAATTTGGAAAGTTACTTTCATTACCGAAACTTGGATGTGAGTGTGTTCAAAGAGTTAGCCAGAAGATGGAAGCCGGAAATTTATGCAGGATTCAAGAAAGCCAGCAAACATGAGGCGTTGGCGGATATTTACGAGTCTATTGATGAGTTAAAATATTACCGCGAGCACTTTATTATCAAGTGATTCAGTCAAAAAAAGAGGGCGTCTTTTAGGACGCCCGGGAGGGAGAAAAACCAGCCTTGGAGAAGCTTAAATAAATTTAAGCATTAACTGTGCCAATTTTCTCCCTTACTTGTTTTACAGATTTTAAGCGAGTAACTTTTGATACTCAGCTAGATATTCCAGCGCACTTTTATCCCAACTTAAATTTTGCGACATTCCATTTTTTTGAATTTGGCGCCAGGCGTCTGCATCATTTTTAAAGACATTGAGCGCTTGTTTAATGCAGTGTAGCAGACTTGCGGAGCTGGGTTCGCTCATCACAAAACCATTGGCCGTTTTGTTTTTATAGGTGATGATGTTGGTGTCAATCACTGAGTCTGCAAGCCCGCCAGTGGCGTTAACAACCGGTGGCGTACCATAAGCCAGACCGTACAACTGGTTGAGTCCGCAAGGCTCAAAACGTGATGGCATGATAAACATATCGCTACCCGCCATGATTTGATGAGATAGCGGCTCGTTATAACCAATGTTGACGCTCACACGCCCTAAATGATTTCTCGCCAAATGGCGAAAGGCATTTTCTAGCTCGCTTTCACCGCCACCCAACAGCGCCAGTTGGCAGCCTGCATCTAATAGTTGCGGCACAATGGGGGCTAGCATATCCAAGCCTTTTTGATGTGTTAAGCGGCTGACCACGCCCAGCAATGGTGCGTCTGCATTAATTTCAAGCCCTAATCGTTCTTGAAGCGCGGCTTTGACTTGTTTTTTACCCGCCAATTGCGTTGCGCTATAATTTTTAACCAAATGTGGGTCAGTTTTCGGGTTCCACTCTTTGGTTTCAATGCCGTTGAGAATGCCTTTAAGCTCGTTGCCTCTTTTACTGAGTAAACCTTCTAAGCCAAAACCAAAAGCAGGCGTTTGAATCTCTTTCGCATAGCTTGGACTCACGGTGGTGATGCTATCCGCGTAAAAAATACCCGCTTTTAAAAAGGACAGCTGGCCGTGATATTCCAGCCCCTCAGGATTAAAGTGTGTGCTGGGTAGCCCAAGCGTTGGCAGCCAACTGGGCGCATAACAGCCCTGAAAAGCCATGTTATGCAGGCTAATCACTGATTTAGCCTGTGCATGCTCAACAAGCTTCATATACGCTGGGGTAAGGCCAGTTTGCCAGTCGTTGCAATGAACGATATTCGGGTGCCAATCAGTTAAAGGTGAGTTTGGACCGCCTAAGATAGCTGCCACTTTTGACAGCACGCCAAAGCGCACGGGGTTATCAAGCCATTCTAAACCGTTGGCATCTGCATACGGGCCACCAGCGCGCTCATAAATGCCGGCAGCCTTAATGACGATGACTTTGACCTGTGTTTCCTGAATCGTACCCAGCAAGAGTTCTGCATGGCCAATCACAGGTAAATGCGCAAGGTGCGCGAGGTGATGTAAATCAGTCAGCGCATTTAATACAGCCGTGTAACCTGGGACTAAAATGCGAATATCCACCCCTAAATGTTGCAAGGCAGAAGGCAGAGAGCCGCTGACATCGGCTAGCCCTCCTGTTTTAATGAGCGGAAATACTTCGGAAGTGGCAAATAGAACGCGCAAAATAGTCTTTCAATAAAATGAGGTGGATACATTATTATATGGCATAAATTAGTTGCTTAATATCGTTTTGGGAGTGGGTATGGGATTTAACGGATTTTTAGCAGTAGGGGCAGGGGCTGCCATCGGCGCATGGGCGCGCTGGGGTTTGGGAATGTTGCTCAACGCAACTTGGCCCGCGCTACCATTGGGAACACTGGTGGCCAATTTAGTGGGCGGTTATTTCATTGGCTTACTGATGGGTTTGTTTTCTCTCAGTACCACCGTTTCACCTGAGTTAAGATTATTTTTAATCACGGGGTTACTTGGTGGCTTAACGACATTTTCTACATTTTCGGCAGAAGCTTTCACGCTGTTAAGCCGTGGCCAATATGGCTGGGCGACCACGCATATTTTAGTGCATGTGATTGGATCGTTGGTAATGACGGGCTTGGGATTTTTGACGGTGAATTTAATTCGCGGTTAATGCATTTTTCGTATGATTTTTTCAGAGGTTTTAGATTAACTAAAGCGTGAATAATCTATCGAAAAAAATAAATGCCCTGTAGGCCTTTATTTATAAGGCTCTCAGGGCATCAAAAAAGGTTGAAGGTAAAAATGACATAATTGAACCATTTTATTCATGACACAATCAGCAACAGAAATCATCAGTTTCAATACAAAAAAGCCCTGAATTGAACTGCACCCCAAAAGTTGGACACTTTGTCCAACTCATTAAGGTGCAGTTTTCATGTCTAAATACACAAAAGAATTCAAACTTGAAGTCGTTCAAGACTACGAATCGTTCAATGTTGGTTATACA
>Ga0209311_1000165_pt1 | contig 74132 bp, 58 predicted proteins | sample AD_UKC045_MetaG_FD_184417 | JGI IMG/M metagenome (GOLD analysis project Ga0209311, IMG submission 184417) | Active sludge microbial communities of municipal wastewater-treating anaerobic digesters from USA - AD_UKC045_MetaG (SPAdes) (version 2) | ecosystem: Engineered > Bioreactor > Anaerobic >...
CGTCGTTGACGTTGGTGACGGTGATGGTGAAGGAATCGGTGGCGGTGGCTGCCGAGAGATCGGCGGCGGTGACGGTGACGGTGTGCACGCCGACATCATCATTGGCGGGGGTGCCGGAGAAGGTGCGGGAAGCGCCGTCAAAGTTCAGCCAGGCCGGAGTAAAGGCGGAATAGGTTAAGATATCACCGGCGTCTGCATCAGAGAAAGTGTTTGCCGCAAAAGCAAAGGAGAAAGCCAGGTCTTCTGTGGCGACCTGATCGGGGATGGCGTTATCCAGAGTTGGCGTTTCGTTATCACCGGTGACAGTAATGAGGACGGCTGCCGTATCGGTCTGGGTGGCAATATCCTGCACCATCACGTAGAAAGTGGCGATATATGAATCATTGCGATTGACTGGCGTATAGGTCCAGATTCCTGACGCAGCTTGAATGGAGACGGTCCCATAACCGGGAGCTGGTTGAGCGAAAATGCTGTAAGTTAACACATCATCCACATCTGGATCGGACCCGGTGATGGTGTCGGTGGTTGCGGCATCTTCCGTGGTGGCGCCCAGGTACGGCCCACCCGCTTCTGGAGGATCATTATCAGCCAGGACAGAAATGGTGATGGTTGTTGAGGCATTCAATCCATCCACGTCATTGGCTTGAGCATAGGTGGTGGCAGTGTAGGAACTGGTCCGATTTTCAGGGTAATATTCCCAAATGCCGCTATCTGCGGCCACGGTGGCCGTACCAAAACCTGTTTCAGGTTGAGCGGTGATGGTATAGGTGATGGCGCCCCCTTCAGGGTCAACCGCAACCATGGTGTCGGTGGCGCTCACATCCTCCGTGGTGGTGGCAAAAAATGGGCCAGACACCATCGGCGCTTCACTTAGCGCGCCAACTTCCACATAAACCGTCGCTGTGGCCGTGTTTGCCGATGAATCTGTCACTGCCACGGTAAAGGAGACGGTGTAGGTCGCATTGCGGTTTATCGGCTGGTATGTCCAGATTCCAGAATCAACTGTAATGGTGGCTGTACCAGAAGCGGGTGCATCACCCACAGCATAGGAAAGCGTTTCCATGGGGTCTGGATCTGTGGCAAGGATGGTGCCGGTGACGGAGACATATTCTGTGGTGGTGGCATAATAAGGTCCGCCCGGGTTTGGCGGATCGCTGACCTCAATCACATAGAGTGTATATAAGGCTTCATTCGAAGTAGCTACGGCTGTTCCAGGCCCGGATGCGCCAAAGTCCATGGCCTTCCAGCTAAAGGAAGTTGTGCCGTAATAATTGAGGGTTGGCGAAAAAATCAGCGGGGTTCCGGTCGTTCGGAGGATCTCTGTACCGAGGGAAACCGGGTTCATGTCCGCATCATAGAGGGTGCCTTCAGTGGTGGCCGGCAGGCGAGTAATAATTATTTTCCATGGATAGGCATCGCCGACTGGATAAGGATCTGGGTCCACATAAAGGGTGGTGGTGGCAAAATCAATGGTGGCCGTGGTGTCTTCATTCAAAGTGGCACTGCCATCATATGCGGTTGGTGCAATATTGGGATCATCGATGGAGATGGTGCGGGTGACCCAGGGGCTGGCATCTCCATCATGGGTGATCTGGAAACGGACAAACCGGTCGGAGGAATCGGGGTTGAAATTGAGATTCTGATAGGCAACCGCGCGAAGCAGATTCTGGATATTATCATGTGTGGCATAAGTCCCGTTAAGGGTGAACACAAGATCTGTGGCTCCCTGGCTATTATAATATCCGCCAGTCACCGTGGCGATGGGGTAGCCACCATAATTCACGTAAAGTTCGCCGGCAATATTGGCAATAGCGAAGAGACCAGCTTCCTTAACTTTCAAGGTGTCGCTGGCATGTTCAGAACCATTGAAACTGACCACCAGGGTATCAGAAGCCGTAAATGTGGTGCGGTCATCCACCAGCACGGCATTCGATGAAACAGCGAGAGCAGGGCTTAACTCGCTGTAGGTGAGATTTCCGGCGTCCAGCAGAATGGCTGGAAGCTGGAATTCAACAGCGCCCGCATCACAAATGCCGCTGCTGACATCCGGGCGGGTTTTTTCGCGCTGATCCGTTCCTCCGCATCCAGCTGCGACAAAATTAATGGCCGGGCTTGTGGTTGTCAGAGCATGGGTGAAAGTCAGGCCGCCATTATCCGCCAGGGGAAGGACCAAAGCTGTTGTCGTGGAGAGGTTGTTAACCCCGCCGCCGGGCAAACAGGCAGCAGAGGCATTGTAGGCAATATTATCATCGCCGCCGCTCTGGAAGGAGCCGGTGCATTTGTTATCTGAGAAGAGAGATGCGGTAACCGTGACGGCTCCACTGTTAATATACACCGCGCTGCGATTGCTTTGCACAGCTGTATTGGCAGCGATGGTCATGAAGGATAAATCGAGAGCGGCTGCATCAGCGGTGAAGATGCCGCCGCCCCCTTCTGAAAGGCTGGTGCCCTGGGCATTATTACCTGAAATGGTGCTGGTGGCAAAAACGGCGGTGGATGTGCCGGTAATGGCAAAGGCGCCGCCGGAGGTGGTTGCGGTGTTGCTGCTGGCAGTTGAGCGCAGCAGGGTCAGGTCGCCCTTGGCCTGATAGAGGCCGGCGCCGTTGACAGCAGCATTGTTTTTAAGGGTGACTGAATCCAGGTTGAGGCTGCCGCCATTCTGATAAACGCCGCCACCATTGACAGAGGCAGTGTTGCTGCTGATGATGGAGATATTTGTCACCTCCAAGGAGCCATCAGCCTGATAGAGGCCTGCGCCATTGGCAGCACTATTGCCGCGAACCAGAATGCCGTTCAGGGCGGCCGTTTTCCCGGGGTTTTGATTAAAAACTGCGCCGCCATTGGTCGCAGCGGTGTTGGCAATAAAGTTGGAATTGGTCACCGTGAGGGTGGAATTCAGGTTGTAGATACCGGCTCCCTGTCCGGCTGTATTCTGAGTGAACACGGAGCTGGCAAAAATATTTACTGTGGCATTGTTGGTGGCAAAAATGGCGCCGCCCAGGCCGGATGCGCCGGCCTGATTATACTGGAAGGTGGTGCCGCTGATTTGAGCAGAGCCGCCATCCCGGTAGATGCCGCCGCCATTGGCCGCGGCAATGTTGGCGTCTCCAGATGTTTTACTGAATGTGGAGAGATCAATGGTCAAAACATTGCTGCCGGTGACAAAAATTGCAGCGCCATTGGCTGCCGTGTTCTGATTGAAGGTGGTATTGCTGATGGTCACATTGCCGGAGCCAGTTTTGTACAGCGCGCCACCCTGTCCTGATGCATTGTTATCCAGAAAGACAATATCATCGAGAGTCAGAGACGTGCCATCGGCGGCATAGATGCCGCCGCCATCGGCGGCATTACCACGCCAGATGGTCATTTTTGACATGGAGATGGCGCCGCTGGCCGAAAGTGTAAATACACGAGCGATGTTATTTCCATAAATCAAAGTTGTTCCTGAACCAGCGCCTACCAGGGAAATATTTGCAGATGAGATGGTGATGGGGAAGGATTCGCCCAGCCCCTGGTTGTAAATGCCATCAGCGATATGAATGATATAGGTATCCGAAGGATTGGATGCCTGGGTGAGGGCATAGGTGATGGTTTTACAGGGATTTCCAGAATCCTGGCAGTTGGTGGAGACATTGGAGCTATCATCATCCACATATAAATCAAAAGCGGCCGCCTGCGCCATACTTTGAGGCAGCAGCCCGGCCACCAGACCCAGAAGCAGGACCCCTGTTAAAACAGCAGTTCGCGCAAACCGGGTAACAGAGGTGTGTGATTTATGACTCATAGCGAAATCCTCCCAAAACAATGCAGCAAAATGGCAAAGCAAAAAAAGCCAGATTAATCCAGCAGACGGTTAAATTATAGGATTGCCCGGCAAAATCTGCCATAAAAAAATGGCAAACATTAATATTATCGGCAGCAATGCTGTTTTCCGAAGGCATATCGCCTGGTATGCGAAATAGTAACTCAAACCTGGCACGTTGGGCTTTTCTCTAAAGCGAAAAAGGATATAATACGAGTGAGGAGATCAGCCATGATGTATGATGATGATGATTTAATGCCACCTGAGCAGGTACAGGTTCATGATGTGCGGATTTCACCTTACGCGGACGGAAAACGGGTCAAGGTCACATTTGAAATTACGCCTTTTCAACAACCTCCAAACATTGAATTGACCATCAAGGATGCCAGGGGGGATATTGCTGCCATCGTTCAGGTCATCGAAACGACATTGGAAAGCATGTCTTTCACTGTCCATCTACGCAGCGCGCAGCAGGGCGGTGACTATGTCTTCCACCTGCGCGTCTGGTATGTTAAACAGGGTACGGTGCAAGATTTGTCCCAACCTTTCCATATCTCTTTGTGAATAACCTGGAAAAAGAATATCGATATGAAAATTTTGTTGCGGATTGGTGGGCTGCTCAGGCGGCACCTAAAACGCGGCTGTCTGGCTGTCTTTTTACTGCTGGCCTTGACGATTGTGGATACCCAGACAGAACGCATCATCCAGGGGGCACTGACGAGATTGCTGAAGGGAGCTCAAGTTTTGTGATTGCCCACCGCCTTTCCACCATCGTCAATGCAGATTTGATTGTGTCATTGAGGACGGCGTGGTGAAGGAGCAGGGCACCCACGCTGAATTGCCGGCCAAAGGCGGCATTTATTACCGGCTTTACAGCCTGCGCTTTGAGGAAAATGAGGCATGAGACAGAGAATTTTTAGATGGCTTGCTGCAGCCAGTCTGCTGGCTGGCTGCGCCACGGCGCCGGCCCTGACCCCAGAGATCACGCCGGTTGTGATGCAGGCCGCGGAAACCAGCCTGCCGCCACCCCCTGAACCGGCGCCCACACACACGCCAACACCACAGCCATCGCCAACTGCAACCATTGCGCCGACCAGCACCCCGGACCCCGCGTCGCTTTTTGATGTTTTTTCCCCGCTGGAAGGGATAACCATTGCTGAACTGCGGGAAATTCTGACCACACCTTTCCAGCCGCCCAAATTGGGACGGGATGACGGGCATCACGGCGTGGATCTGGCCTATTATTCGCGCGGCGAGCGCGGCTCCATTGAGGGGCTGCCAATTTTTGCTCCGTTTGCAGGATTGGTGGCCGGGCGGGTGGATGACCGCTATCCGTATGGGAATATGATCATCATCGAGACCCCCTTAAGCGCGCTGCCTGAGGCGCTTCAAGAAAAATTGACGCTGCAATTACAGCCCACGCCTGCTGTGCCGGATGCGCGGCTGACCTGCCCGGCCTGGGAGGGCATCAAGAGCCTGGATTACGGCGCGCTTTCTGTGTATGTGTTGGCGGCGCACATGGCTGAAGCCACGCCGCTGCTGATCGGTGAAACGGTCGCAGGGGGACAGCAGGTGGGGTTGGTGGGCAACACGGGCGGCTCGGGCAACCCGCATTTGCACCTGGAAATTCGCCTGGGACCGGCGGGGGGACGCTTTGACAGCATGTCGCATTACCGCAACAACTTGCCCGAAGCGGAGATGGCCAATTACTGCGCCTGGCGCACCAGCGGAGCTTTTCAACTGCTCGATCCACTGTGGGTGCTGGAGGAAAGCGCTGCCTGGGTGGCAGCAAAAAAATAGGTGATGACAACAAAGAGAGGCAGCCCTGGAGCTGCCTCTCATATTTTTTGGCGGATGATATGTCAGAGGATTAGCGGGCAATCTGGCGGCATTCCATGTAGAAGCGCTTTTCTTTGGCCTCACCCATGGAGAAGGTCTTGCGGGGCAGCACACCATCCAGAATAACCGTCTTGAACAGGTCGCCTTTGTGCATGCCGGGCAGATAAAAGCCCACATTGTGGGGCTGGGCGCCGAGGCGACAGGTGACTTCTTCGCCGTGTACGTAGTCAATCTTTTCAGCGCCGCCGGCTTTCAAAAATTCATCGAGGAAGGGCTGCAGGGTGCCCACAGGCAGGTTGGAGGTGGGTTGGGCAACCTTGAGGACGCTGAAGCCTGAGGGAGAAATGAAGCCGATCAGGTGATCGGGGCCGGACTGTTCATCCACTTTTTGGACCATTTCAGCGGCGCTGGCGCAGGGGAGAATTTCCAGACGGGCGCCAAAGCGGGTCTGCGCGGCGGCGAGGATGTCTTTTTTGATGTCAAAGAGGACGCGGTGGATGGGTTCAAATTCAAGGCCAGCATCGTGCACATTTTCAATTTCAACCAGCGCGTAACGGGCCGGGTGATCCATGCCAACGGTGGCTTTGACCTTTTCCCAGATGGATTTGGCTGTGGCGAGAGAATGGTTGCCATCGCCAACGGCAAAGAGCAGAACGCCCTTTTCATCGCCGACGCCGTATTTTGCCTTGAAGTCTTCTTTGTTTTGCAGGGCGGTGAGAGCGCCAACGACGTGTTTTTCAGCTTCGGCGCTGGCCAGACTGTAGCCTGAAAGGTGGCCGCTGTCGAGCATGAGGTCAAAGTCATAAACCACAGGCAGACTGGCTTTCATGGCGCTGATGGGGCCGATGAGAGTGTCCTGGGGATCGTCAACCAGCACGAGGATATGGGGCAGTTCAATCTGGGCGCCTTCGCGAATTTTGATGCGGGGGGGCAGGCGGTCGAGGATGGTGCCTTCGGTGGCGCGGATGAGGGTTTGAGAGCCCTTGTTGAAATCATATTTTTCCAGGTCCAGGCAGAGCATGATGCCGCGGCGGGTTTTGCCATCCACCGTGCGCTCGACATAGATCATGCCGTTGTGGTGGGTGAGCACGCCCGTATCGAGGTAGCGGCGCATGTTGCTCTGAACAGTGTGCAGGCGGGCTTCTTCTTCGGGCTGGCCGAGGAACACTTCGGGCAGGGTGATGTGATAGGTAGAGGGGGCCTCTCCGACCTTGTTCTTCACTTCTTCCCAATATTCGGGCTCAGAGGTGAACTGATCGCAGGCAATGACGGCCCATTTGGTCAGATCGGTGCCGGGCTTGGGGAGCAGAATATCGGGGATCTGGATACCGAGTGATTCGTAGGTGGTCATAACTTTTCCTTCTTAGGCTCAAAAAATTTTCGTCAGTCTCATTATAATGAGCCAGGACGGATTTGACGACTGACAAAACGCCATTGATGGAATGAACAAAAACACCCATTCCAGCGCAGCTGAAATGGGTGTGAATGGAAAGGAAGAGAAAATCAGAATTCCAAATGGAAGCCGATGCCGGCTGTTCCGGGGCCGGTGTGTGTACCGATGACGGGGGTGACCACGCCTTCGATAAGCTCATCGGGTTTGAAGCGCAGCAGGCACTGGTCTTTGAGATACTGGTGATATTCGGGCGCATGGGCATTCAAAACGGTCATATGGAGAGTTTTGCAGGGGCGCAGGCGCTGTTCGGTCAGTTCCAGCATGCGGTCAAGGGCTTTGCGCGGCGAACGCACGCGTTCCACGGCCTCGATGACGCCGTCGCGGACTTCGAGCAGGGGCTTAAGGTTGAAGGCGGTTCCCAAGAAGCGGGCAGCAGAGTTGATCCGGCCGCCGCGGTGCAGATATTCGAGATTATCCACCATAAAAAGGATGGATGAGTTTTGGCGAGCTCTGACGGCCGCCTCCTTGCAGGCCAGCAGGTCTCCACCCAGGGCCGCGGCGCGCGCCGCGGCAATGACCTGAAAGCCGGCAGCCGTGGAAGCAGTTTCAGAATCCAGCAGTGCCACCCGGTCAGGCTGCTGGATCAGATCGCGAGCCTGAACCGCAGATTGCATGGTGCCGGAGAGCTTGCTGGAAATGGTGATGCACAGCACATCGCAGCCCCGGTCCAGCAGAGGCGAGAAGGCTTTAAGGAAGAGATTGGGGGAGGGCTGGGAGGTGGTGGGAGAAACCTTACTTTTTTGCAGGCGGGTGTAAAACGCTTCGGGAGTCAGGTCAACATTATCCAGATAGGTATGCTCACCCCAGATGAGGGTGAGGGGGACCACGGTGATATTGAGTTTTTCAATGAGATCGGGTGGAAGATTGGCCGTGCTATCGGCAACAATGGCAACTTTGGACATAACGGAACTCCATATAAATAAAGGATGATTTCACCCTTATTAACCCAAGAATTGGGAAGGAGTTACGTTGCGCACACCAGGCCAAAAGTTTCAAGCAGGGTCAGGGTGATGCGCGCAGTGATGCCCCAGAGGGTTTCACCATCAAATGGGGAAAAATACACCACCTGATAGGCGTGTCCCTCCAGCGTGGTGGTCTTGATTTGATGGTTTTGGGGCTGGGCCAGCCAATGCAGCGGGATGGTGAACACGCGTGAGACTTCACCGGGGGAAGGAAATAGAGATACTGGCCAGGGAATGATGCCCACCACTGGTGTGATGCAAAAATGGGTGATGGTGATCATGGGAACCATGCGGCCAATAGGGTGGATTTTCTCTGGGGGAATGCCGATTTCTTCGAAGGTTTCGCGCAGGGCGGTGGCTTCAGGGTTGGGGTCGTGAGGCTCGCTGCTGCCGCCGGGAAACGATACCTGGCCTTTGTGATCAGGTACGGTATCGGTGCGGCGGGTGAACAGCAGATGCCATTCGCCGCCATCCCACAACAGGGGAACCAGCACGGCGGCTGATTTTGCCGGGCCGGCGCAGGGGCGGCGGAAATCATGCACCTGCTGACCAGGGACAGCCAGCAGGCGCGTCATTTCTTCAATCGTGAGATGAGAGGATGGAACCATTATAGGGAAAGCGATCAGCCCAGACTGTTGGAATCTTCAGTGTCTGAAATTTCGCTGAGCAGTTCCTCTTCCACGCCGGAATCATCTGGCAGAATGGGGCGGGCAAAAATCAGAAAGCCGGTATGCGCCACCATGCGGTCAGCCGGGCGGATGCGCGAGGGCTGGGGTTTGTAGTAGCGCATCAAGATTTCGCAGACATCAATGAAGGCGAATTTTTCACGTTTGAGAGCATTGAGGAGCAGTTCAAGCTGATTGAAGGTGGGCAGAATGGAGCCAAAGAAGCCGCCGGGCTTGAGGGCTTTGCGCACCTGGGGGATATAGTCGTAGGGATTGGGGACGTCCAGGAAGAGGGCATCCACATTGGTTTCATCAAAGCCTTCGGCAATATCGCGCAGCTTCAGTTCGACGCGCTGGTTAAGGCCGAGCCTTTTGAGGTTGTTGGCGGCCAGGTTTTGCATTTGCTCGCGCGCTTCGTAGGAAAACACCTTGCCTTCAGATCCGACTTCATAAGCCAGGGCTGAGGTGAGGGCGCCGGAGCCGGTGCCGGCCTCGATCACATGCTTGCCGGGGCCAATGCCGAGCATGATCAGGATGTAGCCAATGTCTTTGGGGTAGAGGATCTGGGTGTTGCGGCGCATATCGCGCAGCAGGTTTGCCAGCGAAGGGGGCATCAGCACGAAAGGGCTGCCGGTGTGGCTGCGGATCTGGCTGCCCCAGGGCTTGCCGATCATGTCATTGTGCTTGAGCACGCCGCGGTGGGTTTGCATCTCGCCGTTTTCGACCAGGCAAAATGTAAAATGTTTGTGGTTTAATCCGACCAGTTCGACCAGGTCGCCGGCTTGCGCGGTGGTTGCAGGGTTCATCCAGCCCAATTGAACTTCTCCTGATTTGATTTATTTGCGTTCGACTTTGACCAGGCTGAGCCAGTGACCCAGGCCAAGAAACACAGCAGAGCCCAGTGTGGCCATGCCCAGGTGCAAGGGACCAATATCCATCAGGCTGATCTTTAGAACCTCAGCCGAAAAATGACCCGCCCAAAAGCCCAGCCAGCTGAGCACTGTGAAGAAAACCAGCCTGAAGAGGCCGCCGTCTTTCCATAAATGGAAGAGAGCGCCGTAGAGCGTGGAGATAAAAAATCCCAGGATGGCGGATGGAATGGTCATAGACATCTCCTCAAAAAGGTTTATTCGATCAATGCACTGCCGAGGCATTGCTCCCCGGCATAAAAGACGGCACGCTGCCCGGCGGTGATATCACGCAGCGGCGACTCAAAGGCTACCAGAACGCGTTGATCTTCCTGGGGGATGAGGGTGGCCCATGCATCAGCCGCTTTGTAGCGGATTTTCACCTGCGCCCTGAGGGGGGCGGCAGGCGGGGCGATAAGCCAGTTGACCTGTTTGCCGGTGAGCTGGCTGCGTCCCAACTCCTCAAGATGGCCCACAATCAGAGCATTGCGGTCAGCATCTTTTTCGATCACATACAACGGCGCGGGGGCCGCAATGCGCAGGCCTTTGCGCTGGCCAATGGTGTAAAAGGGCAAACCAGTGTGCTCGCCAAGGGTCTCACCTTTGCGGTTCAGGATGGGCCCCGGAGCAAAGGAATTTGGGGCATGGCGCCGCAGAAAATCGATATAGGTGCCCTCACCCAGAAAACACAGATCCTGACTTTCAGCGCGCTCGGCCACCGGCAGGCCGAAACGGTGCGCCTCAGCGCGTACCTGGGGCTTGGTGAGCCCGCCAAGGGGAAAAATGGAGCGGCTGAGCTGATCAGGGCTGAGCACGCTCAGCACGTATGACTGATCCTTGTTGTTATCCAACCCGCGCAGCAGGCGCAGGCTGCCATCCGAAGCAGTTTCGACCCGCGCATAATGCCCGGTTGCCAGCAGGTCGCCGCCCAGGGCCAGCGCATGTTCCAGCATGGTTCCCCAGCGCACCTGGCGGTTGCACAGCAGGCAGGGATTGGGGGTTTCGCCTTGCAGATAGCTGGCAATGAAGGGTTCCACAACCTGCTGGTAAAAGATCTCCTTGGCGTCCACCACATAGAAAGGGATGCCAAGCTGGCTGGCCACCCGGCGCGCCTGAAACATGGAGTCGGGGGTGCAGCAGCGGTTGGCGCATTCTTCGCCGGGTTCGCTCCACAGGCGCAGCATCAGGCCGGTGACTTCGTAACCCTTTTCCACCAGCAAGGCGGCTGCCACGGAGCTGTCGACGCCGCCGCTCATGCCAACCACAACCTGAGGTTTCTTGTCCATAAATTATGTGCAACCTTTATGCCCGGTTAAGCTGGCGGGCGCGTTTGACCAGGCTGGGAAGGGCGGTCAGCAGCATTTCAATCTGCTCGGAGGTGGTGGCGCGGCCGAGGGTGATGCGCAGAGAACCAAGGGCCAGTTCAGGGGCAAAACCCATGGCCAGCAGCACTTCGGAAGGCTGCGGATTGCCGGTTTTGCAGGCTGAACCCGATGAGCAGGCAAAACCAGCGGCATCGAGGAGCATGAGCAAGGTGTTGCCGTTCACGCCTTCGAAAACGAAGCTGGCATGGTTGGGAAGGCGCTGCACCGCGTGGCCGGTGAGATGGGCGCCGGGGATGGTTTCGAGAACCTGATTGATCAGGTGCTCGCGCAGTGCGAGGAGCCGTTGGGCATGCCGGGGACCTTCTGATTGAGCAATGGAAAAGGCCTCGGCCAGGCCGACGATATAAGGCACGTTTTGGGTTCCGGCCCGCATGGCGTGTTCCTGCTTGCCGCCGGTCTGGGTGGGTAGAATGGGTGTGCCCTGGCGCACATACAGCGCGCCAACCCCCTTGGGTCCATAGAACTTGTGGGCGCCAATGGCAATCAAATCGGCATGGGCGGCAGCCTGGTTCATGGGCAAATGGGCTGCCGCCTGCACGGCATCAGTGAGGAAGGGGACGCTGTGTTCCTGGCAGACCTGGTGAATATCGGCAACCGGATTGATGGTGCCAATTTCATTATTCGCATAGATGGCAGCCACCACGGCGGTATTGGGGCGGATGGCTTCTTTGACAGCCTGGGGTGAAACCTGTCCGTGCGCATCCACGGGGAGATAAGAGAGGTCAAAGCCGAACACCTCAGCCAGCTGCATGGCGGTGTGGCTGACGGCATGGTGTTCCACCGGCGAAATGAGGATGTGGTTGGCATTCTTAAGCCGGCGCATGGCCAGAGCCACACCGCGCAAAGCCAGGTTATCTGATTCGGTGCCGTTGGCTGTGAACACAATTTCAGCAGATGAGCAGCCCAAAAGCCCGGCCACCTTGCTGCGGGCTTCTTCAACGGCAGCATCAGCGTCCTGGCCGTAGAAATGGGCGGAAGAAGGGTTGCCAAAAATTTCTGAAAAATAGGGCTGCATGGCTGCCAGAACGCGTTCATCGAGGGGGGTGGTGGCAGCATAGTCAAGATAGATGCGTGGTTTCATGAACACTCCAGTGCCATTGATTATAGCACGGCAGATTGGAAAACTTCCAGCCATTTTGCTGCTGAAATTCCTACCATTTTTGTCCTCTCTCAAAAGCGTAAAATGGTATAATGATCAAAATCAAAATTATTTCGGGAGGTCTTATGGCTCATCAGATAAAATTTGGAACCGATGGCTGGCGCGGCATGATTGCGGAAGATTACACCTTTGACAATGTGCGCCGCTGCACCCAGGGCTTTGCCAATTACCTCATTAATCATGGAAAAAAGGGCGAATGGATTGTGGTCGGGCACGACAAACGCTTCCATTCCGAAAATTTTGCCGCCGCGGTGGCTGAGGTGCTGGCGGCAAACGGCATGAAAGTGCATCTGACCAACGGCGCCACCCCCACGCCTGTGATCGCCTTCTCGGTGGTCAACCGCAAGGCGGCTGGTGCGGTCAATATCACGGCTTCGCACAATCCCCCTGTGGATAACGGCTTTAAAGTACGCGATGAAAACGGCGGCGCCATTCCGCCTGACGGGTTGAAGGAGATTGAAGCCGGCATCCCTGAAAACGTGGAAACGGTCAAGCGCATGCCCCTGGCTGAAGCGCTGGACAAAGGCCTGGTGGTCTATTTTGACCCCGCTCCAGCTTATATCGAACACATCAAGAAACTGATTGACCTGCAGCCTATTCGCGATGCGGGTTTGAAAATTGTGGTGGATACCATGTGGGGCAATGGGGCTGGCTGGTTCCCGACCCTGCTGGCCGGCGGCAAGACCGAGGTGGTGGAAATTCACAACCACCGCAATCCCAGCTTCCCTGAAATGAAGCGCCCGGAACCCATTCCCCCGAACATCAATGTTGGCCTGCAGACCACGGTGGATCAGGAAGCGGATGTGCTGCTGATCACCGATGGCGATGCGGATCGGGTTGGCGTGGGCGATGAAAATGGCGAATTTGTCAACCAACTGCAGGTCTACGGCCTGCTGGCCTATTACTTCCTGGAAGTGCGCGGTGAGCGCGGTGCCATTGTCAAAACCCTTTCCACCACCAGCATGCTGGAAAAACTGGGCAAGATTTATGATATTCCGGTGATTGAAACCGGCGTGGGCTTTAAGTATGTGGCTCCCAAGATGCTGGAAACCAATGCCATGATGGGCGGCGAGGAATCGGGCGGTTATGCCTTCCGCGGCAATGTGCCCGAGCGTGACGGTATTCTGGCTGGCCTGTATTTTCTGGATATGATGGTGAAACTGAACCGCAAGCCTTCTGAACTGCTGGCTCTGCTGTTCAGCAAGGTGGGCGCTCACTACTATGACCGCGTGGACACCACTTTCTCAGGTGACCGGTCTGCCCGTGAAGCGCAGATTTTGGCCGCCAAGCCCGCCACCCTGGGCGGTTTGAAAGTGACGGGTTTGAATACCACTGACGGCTTCAAGTTTTCTCTGGAAGATGGCGGCTGGATGCTGATCCGCTTCTCAGGCACGGAACCGATCATGCGCGTCTATTGTGAGACCACCCATAAAGAAGCCGTGCCGGGCATTCTGGAAGATGGCTTGCAGATTGCTGGATTGAAATAAGTGTTTCTGACAGATACGCATTGTCACCTCGATTTTGACGTTTTCCAGTCTGATTTTAAGGATGTGGTGCAGCGGTGCAAGGCGGCCGGCCTGCACCACATCATTGACCCAGGCATTGATATCAAAAGTTGCCGGGCTGCGATTCGACTGGCTGAAGCGCACCCCGGCTTTCTTTTTGCTGCTGTGGGCATTCATCCTAATGATGCACAGGGCTGGAATGAAAACACGCTGCCGGCCTTGCGAGAGATGGCAGCCCACCCCCGTGTTGTGGCGATTGGCGAAATTGGACTGGATTATTACCGCGACCGGGTGGCCCGGCCGGTGCAGCATGCCCGGCTGCGTGAACAGCTGACCCTGGCAGCGGAGGCTGGCAAACCGGTGATTTTGCACAGCCGCGATGCCAACGGCGATATCTACCCGATTTTGAAAAACTGGTGTGCTGATCTCAAGAAAACTGGCTCGCCGCTGGCCGAAAGACCCGGTGTGATGCATTCCTTTGACGGCGCCTATGTTGAGGCAGCGCGTTTTACGGCATTGGGCTTCAAAATTGGCATTGGCGGACCGGTGACTTATGCAAATGCAAAGGAACGCCAGGCTCTGGCCGCCGCTCTGCCGCTGAAAGATTTGCTGCTGGAAACCGATGCACCCTTTCTCACGCCTGTGCCGCGGCGCGGGCAGCGCAACGAGCCGGCTTATGTGCAGTATGTGGCTCAGAAAATCGCGGAATTGAAGCACACGGCCATTGAAGCCGTGGCTGAAGCCGCTTTTCAGAATTCAATCCGTTTATTTGGTATTGGAGAGCTGTGACGCCATCTTTTTTGACTCTGATTGAAGATGATCTCAAGACAGTTGAGGGATTGATCCTGGAACAGGCAGAGGGTTATCATCCGATTCTGGGTGAGGCTCTGCAAACCCTGATGAATGCAGGTGGAAAAAGGATCAGACCGGCCATTTCCTTGCTGATCGGCAGGATTCTGGGCGTGACTGATCCAAACCTGGTGATGACAGCGGCAGGCATTGAACTATTGCACACAGCCACCCTGGTGCATGATGATTTGATCGATAATGCCCTATTCCGGCGCGGCCATCCCACCTTGAATGCACGCTGGTCGCCAGCCGCCACGGTTTTGACCGGCGATTTTCTGTTTGCGCGTTCAGCCGATATGATTGCGCGCACGGCCAACCTGGAAATGATCAGAGCTTTTTCCAACACTCTGAGCATCATCGTCAACGGCGAGGTGCACCAGCTGTTTTCTGATCGTTTTCAATACAGCCGTGAAAGTTACCAGAAACGGATTTACGCCAAAACGGCTTCCCTGTTTGAGGTGGCCGCCGAGGCGCCGGCGTACTATGTGAGCAGCCCTGCTGAATGGATTGAACCGCTTAGGCATTTTGGCTATCACCTGGGCATGGCTTTCCAGATGGTGGATGATATTCTGGATTTCACCGGCGAACAGGTAAAACTGGGAAAACCGGTGGGCGGCGACCTGCGGCACGGCATTATCACCCTGCCGGCGATTATCTTCCTGGAGCAGAACCCGGGTTTTGAAGCCTGGGCCAACCTGACAGAGGGGAAAGGGGAGCGTGAAGAACAGGTCACGATGCTGCTGGCGGCCATAAATGAGTCAGGAGCCATGTCAATGGCCATGGGCGAAGCGCGTGGAGAAATTCAAACGGCCATTGGTTATTTGCGCCGGCTGCCAGCCGGCCCAGCCCGGGATGGCCTGGAAGCCGTTGCCAACATGGTTGTGGAACGCAGCGTTTAGAAAAGAATAAAGGCCTTCATGCGAAGGCCTTTTTATTTGGGGTTTGTTAACTGGACAGACGCGGAATAAAGCCGGTTTTAATCGCTCCCTGAGCTGCCAAAAGGCGCGCAGTGATTTAGATGTATTCCCTCAGGTTGTGTTCCACGGCGTAGGCGGCCGCTTCAGCGCGGTTGCTGACGGAAAGCTTGGAGAGAATGCTGCTGACGTAATTGCGCACCGTTCCTTCGCCGAGGAAGAGAGATTTGGCAATTTCACGGTTGGTTTTGCCTTCAGAGACCAGGATGAGGACATGTTTTTCCTGCTGGCTGAGGTTGGCAAAAGCCGAAGCTTCTTCTTCTTTGACGGCGCGGCGGACTTCCTGGAAAACGCGCTGGGTGACGGCTGGATCCAGCAGGGCCTCGCCGCGGCCGACGGCTTCGAGGGCATGAATCAGGTCTTCGCCCTGGATTTGTTTGAGCACGTAACCGGATGCCCCTGCGCGGATGGCTGAGAAGAGCATTTCATCCTCGGCGTAGGAGGTGAGCATGATGACCTTGGTGTTGGGGTAACGGTGGGTGATCTCTTCGCAGGCTTCAATGCCTGAAGCGCCAGGCAGGCGAATATCCATTAACACGGTGTCGGGGTTCAGTCGCCCCACCTGTTCCAGGGCTTCGCGGGCATCATCGGCTTCACCAATAACCTCAAATTGAGGATGGTGATCGAGCAGGGCTTTGAGCCCCAGGCGCACCACCTCATGATCATCCACAATTAGAACACGTTGTTTTTGCATAAATTTTTCCATCTCCCTATAAGCATCAGGCTGTCAGGCCTCGCCGCCTTTTTGACGGCGGAAATCAACAAAACGGTAGCCGGTGCCTCGTTCGGTGAGGATGTAGCGCGGGTTTGCAGGATCCGGTTCCAGTTTTTGGCGCAGATAATTGATATAAAGGCGGACGTAGTGGGGTTCGTCGCGGTATTCATAGCCCCACACTTTGGTCAGAATCTGGTCATGGGTGACCACCCAGCCGGCATTTTGCACCAGATGATAGAGCAGGCGGTATTCGGTGGGGCGCAGTTTGACAAGCTGGCCGTTCAGGAACACTTCGCGGCGGTCAAAATCGATTTTGAGATGTTCATCAACTTCGATGAGGCCGCGCATGGAACTGCTGGCGGTGGTGGTGCGGCGCAGTACAGCTTTGACGCGGCTGACAAGCTCGCGCGGGCTGAAGGGTTTGGTGATGTAATCGTCGGCGCCAAGTTCTAGGCCGCGCACACGGTCATCTTCTTCGCTCTTGGCCGTCAGCATGATCACCGGAATGGGACTGATTTCGCGGACGATTTTCAAAACTTCAAACCCATCGATATCCGGCATCATGATGTCTAAAATCATCAGATCTGGCAGGTCATCACGCAGTTTTTCGATGGCTTCTTCGCCGCGGTGGGCTTCAATGACATTGAAGCCATCGTGTTCAAGGTTGAGTCGGATAAACCGGACCATGCGTTCTTCATCGTCCACCACCAGAATGCGGCCGGTGATATTGTCCTGACGTTCAGCCATAAAGTCACTCCCGGATGAAGCCGATGATCTCTTCTTCTTCGGCAGAGGGCATGATTTCGATGAAGTTGATCCGGCTGAGCGGCCAGATCACCGTGGTGACATTGGCATCGAGGTAAATCAGGTCTTTGCCATCACGGCGGCGGGGATGTTTAACCGTCACCATGGTATCTTGCATGGTGGGCAGGTCTTCCATTTCGCCCAGGACGGCATCTTCGTTTTGAATATGGAGAACAACGGTCAGCATGATACCTCCGGATGGTTACTGGCGCAAAAGCACCTGAATTTTGAGCTTACCCAGCGTGATCATATCACCATGGTTGAGGGTGTAATCCACTTTGGGGACAATTTTTTGGCCATTAACCCGGGTGCCGTTGGAAGACCCCATATCAACGATAATGACGCGCTGGTTGACAATTTTCAGGGCGGCATGCAGGCGGGAAACGCCCTGCGCATAGGCTTCATAGGGGGTCAGATCCACATCGGGAAGGATGGGCTGACCTTCGGTGATGCGCCCCAGGGTGAACTCATTTCGTCCTGCCAGGGGAAGCACCTTGCCGCTGGAAACCAGATAAAGCGTGATGAGAGAATCGCCAGGTGTATTGGACATGGGTGCCGTGTGGATGGAGGGGGTTTTGATCAGCGGGGCAGAGCCTTTTTCATCGCGTTGAATGGACTGGGTGGCCATGTTTTCAGCCTGAACCAGCTGAGCACCGCACTTGCTGCAAAAAAGTGCCCCGGCTACTTCATGATTTTGGCAATTTGGGCATAAGATCATTTTCTCGTCTCCATTCCAGATGGTAATAATAGGGCTCTGGTGCCATATTTTATGCGCTTATCGCCTTCATCACTAAAACGGCGATTCTTTTGGAGATGGTCAGCTTCAACCAGAACGGTGTGAGCCAGTTCGCGCTCACCCTGTGAAAGCAGGTGGGTGGCCATGTTCTGGAGGGTGCGGGTGGCATTTTCAACCTGTCCATCAGCCACCTCACGCTGAGCCTTTTCCTGCATCCGGTAAAGGGTGAGGCGGGACATGGCCTGCAGGATTGAAGGCGGCGGCGGCTGAGGAATGGGCTGCTCACTGACGGAGCGGGCGATATTGACCATGATCCGGGTGGTCGGTATCTTGCGGTTGGGAATATCCATCAAGATGCGGCCGCGTGCCACGGAAAAATTGGCTGTTGGTTCAGGCGCCTGTTTCACCAGAAATTCTAACACAACACTTGAACTTTTGGAGTATAAAATACTGCCAAGAGCAATCTGATTTTCGGTGGGCAGGGGGCCAAGTTCGGGCTGCAGACGGAATGCGTAATTCAGCTCCACGTTGTCGCCTAATTCCAGATCCAGGGTGACGTGTTCGGCATAGACTTTGGCGATGTTGTTGAGTTTTTGCTCAAAGAAGCGGCTCAATTCTTTGGGCGAGGAAATATACATGCTGGTACCGCCGCTCAGCGAGGTCATTTTGTCCATGAATTTGTCATTCCATTCATGGCCAATGCCCAGCCCGGTGATGGTGATGCCTTCCAATGATAGCTGTTCAGCAAGCTGAATGCAGGCATCTTCATCGCCATAGGTTCGACCGTCTGTCAGGAGGATGAGGTGGTTGATGCGGGTTGAGCTGAGGAACCGGCGCATCTCGTGGACGCCAGCCTGCAAACCCTGATAAATTTCGGTGCTGCCGCTGGCCTGAATCAGGCTGATTTTGCCTTCCATTTTGGGCAGGTCAATATTTTGCGTGGCTGGAATAATGACTTCAGCGCGATCGCTGAACGCAACCACTGAGATGGCGTCGTTGGGGCGAAGCTGGCGCAGCAAATTGATGGCGTTGGTTTTGACCATATCCATGCGGTTTCCCTGCATGGAGGTCGAGCGGTCGAGCACCAGGCATAAATTGAGCGAGGGCATGCTGGTGACTGGCACCTGGGCTGTGCAGATCATTTCAACCAGGGCGTAGACCAGTTGTGGCTCGTTGGAGCAAATGAGCGATGGCCTTGAATAGGTGATATTGTAGGAAATCTCGGGGGTGATGGGATCTGTGATGCCGAGTTCCTGATCGTATTGAACCCGCCTTTCAATGTTGGAAAGGATTTCATAGGCCTCTTGAATTTCAATGAAGAGATTGGTGGCATTTGGATCCGGGTTGGTATCAGGATGTAAACGGCGGGCAGCCTCAAAATAGGCGTGCCTGATTTCCTCTGCGGTCGCATCGCGAGGAAGCCTGAGTTTTGCATAATGATTTTTTTCCAAAATTGCCACAGTACCCCCTTATCAGGTTATGGACACTTAACCAAAACGAGACTGATATTATCCGGACCGCCGTTATCGTTGGCGGCCTTCAACAACAGACGGCTGGCCTCTCCGAGGTCAGAATTTTCACGGATGATGCTTAAGACTTTATTTTCAGGCACCACGCCCCAGAGGCCGTCGGAGCATAACAGAATGTAGCCGCCCTTGGGCAGCGGCAGGGTGCTGATATCAGGTTCAAAAGGTTCCATCTGGCCGATGGCGCGGTAAACCACATTGCGCTGTGGATGGGTGAGGGCTTCTTCATCGGTGATCTGACCCAATTCAACCAGGCGCTGCACCAGAGAATGGTCATGAGAAATGAGCTGAAAACGGTTATCGGGATGGATCAAATAGGCGCGGCTGTCGCCAACATGGGCCAGGGTCATTTGTTCTCCGAGGAGGACCACGGCGGTCAGGGTGGTGCCGCCGCCGGGAACCTGCTTGATGACCATGCGTTGGGCTTCACTGATGGCGTCTTTCATCATTTCTTGCAGAGGATCGGATGGTGGTTCGGGGTCAAGGCTGTAAAAGGGCGCATAGAGGCGGTTGATCAGGTGGTTGGCCACGGTTTTAGCGGCCACACCGCTGGCTAATTCTCCGTGCTGATGTCCACCCATGCCGTCAGCGATAATATAAATGCCAAGAGGTTGAGATGAGGCATCGGTTGCCAGGATGGCGCTGAGGGCAAAAAGGGTGTCTTCGTTGTGGTCGCGCTGTTTGCCCACCGATTGGCCGACAACAGAAATGAATTGTGCGGGTTCCACAGCCCCTCCGGGGTTCACGAAATCTTGCGCATCTGCGAGCGGGGCGGTCAAAATTTGCTCACTTTCAGATGGTTCGACATCTGAAAACACCTCACCCACTGGCAGTGCCGCAGATTTCTCCTGCTCATCTTCAGGAGCGGTTGGATGATCTGCAACAGCCGGTTCTGATTTCTGTCCAAATAATTTCTTGATAAAATCAAACACGAGTAACTCCTCTAAACGGGAATAGCATACACAATATGATCGTTGGAACCAAAATAAAGCACATCACTATTAATAACAGGTGCAGCCGTGATGGGTGCGCCAGTCTGGAATTTCCAGCGCAGGCGGCCTGTGCGGTATTCGAGGCAATACATATATCCATCGGCTGAACCGCAGTACACAGAATCCTTATAGATCAACGGTGAACCGCTGACCTGGTGATCCGTCTGGTAGCGCCAAATTTCTTTGGCATTGCCCGCATCAAGGCAGTAAATGATCCCATCAGCTGAACCGAAAATGACCAGGTTATCAACCCGGCATGGGGAGGAAAGGGAGCCTTTCCCCATGCGGAAACGCCAGGTGACCCAGCCTGATTTGGCATCCACCGCATAAATTTGCGCATCCAGCGAGGTGAAAAAGACTGCTCCCTGCGATACTACTGGAGAAGAGGTGACCGCCCGTTTGGCTTTAAAGCGCCATTTTACCTGGCCGCGAAAATCTACGCAAAAAACTTCGCCGCTTTCACAGCCAAAAAAGACCTGTTCATTGGTGATGAAAGGCGTGGAGCGCACCGGTCCAGAGGCTTCAACCCGCCAGGCGCGGCGATTGGAAAGCAGGTTGACCGCATGCAAAAAACCGTCATCTGAACCGACGAAAATATGCCCTTCGGCGATGCGCGGGGATGAACGCACCGGTCCATCTGTGTAATAGGTTGAGATGATTTTTCCAGAGCGCACGGAAACGGAATGCACGCGGTGATCTTCTGAGCCAAAATAGACAACGCCATCATAGACGATCGGTTTGCTAACAATGCCGCCGTCGGTGGGGTATTTCCAGATAAACTTGCCGTTGTCGGCCTGAAGTGTATAGAGGTTGTTATCGTAGCTGCCCACGTAAATGTAGCCGCCATCATAGGCAACCGATCCGCGAACCTGATCTTCGCATTCAAAGGTCCATAAGGGTTTGATGGTGCTGGGGGCGGCAGCGATGGATGAAGTGCCCATGGAAATGCGGGTGAGGGCGCCGGTTTTGCGGGCCACATTCATGAGCGCTTCTTTCATGGCCTCTGCCGTCTGGAAACGTTCAGTAGGATTGTATTGCAGGGCTGTGTTGATGACGGCTTCAAGTTCGATGGATATGGCCGGGTTGATCTGGCGGATGGGACGTTCAGCAAAGGTGAAGGGCGGTTCCACCCGCGGGTCGCGGCGAGTAATAAGGTGGTGCAGGGTGGCGCCAAGGGCGTAAATATCCACCAGGGGAGAGGCTTCGCCGCGGTATTGTTCTGGCGGCGAGTAACCTTCAGTGCCGATCATGGTGCCTTTCTGCCCGAATTTGAAAGCCTTGGCGATACCGAAATCGATCAGGATGATTTGATTGTACTGGTTGACCATCACATTGGATGGCTTCATGTCGCGGAAAATGATCGGTTCAGGTTTGTGAGTATGGAGGTACTGCAGCACATCACAGAGCTGGATGGCCCATTCGATGACCTGATCTTCCGGGAAGAAACCCTGGCTTTCGCTCAGGATGGCTTCAAGATCTTTCCCATTGACACACTCCATTACCAGGTAGGAACGGTCTTCATGGGTGAAGTAATCAAAAATGCGGGGGACGGCCGGATGGCTGAGGGAAACCAGAATATTGGCTTCGCGTTCAAAATTCTGAACGATGGTTTGCCTGACCAGCGCATCGCGGCTGTGATTGATCATTTCCTTGACGGCCACCAGCCTGACGGCGCTGGGGAAATGCATATCACGGGCGCGGTAAACAGAACCCATACCGCCAACGCCGATCACATTTTGGATGAGGTATCGATTGACCAGCAGCTCGCCGGAGATAAGCTGTTTATCGGCTTCCTGCCCGGGAAGGTTTTGTGTAATTTGTTGCGTACTCAGGTTTGGCCTCCCACGAAATGATGACCAGAGCAGAATGGAGAGATGCCGATGACCCACCTGAAACAGAAGAAACATGAAAACAGAAGAAAAAATCTGGCTTGCAGCAGGCAGCATCTCTTCAATATCTGTTAGATTATATCCTAAATTATAGGATGCATGGCTTTGAATTGCAACTCAAACAGAGGTTAATCTTAAAGTCATAAAAAAATGCCAGGGCAGGTGGGATACTGCCCTGGCAGGCTTGCAGAGTTAAAGCTGGGGGCAATCAGAGATTACCGCGGCCGATACCGAAATAGCGGAAACCCATAGCGCGCAGGTGATCAGCATTCCAGGCATTGCGGCCATCAAAGACCACAGGCTGGCGCATGGCCTGATGGATGCGCTTGAAATCGAGTTGTTTGAATTCATTCCATTCTGTCGCCAGAATCAGGGCATCGGCGCCTTCAGCCACCTGGTAAGGATCATGGCAGAGGGGGATGGTGGGGTAATATTTGGCAACAATTTCCATGGCCTGGGGGTCATAGGCCTTGACAACAGCGCCTTCGTTTCTAAGCAGGTGGATGACTTCCAGGGCAGGTGCATCGCGGATATCATCGGTGTTAGGCTTGAAAGACAGGCCCAGCACGCCAATGACCTTGTCGTTGAGCCCGCCCAGGGTTTTGCGCAGGTGCATGACCATGCGGCGGCGCTGGTTGCGGTTGATTTCCATCACAGCCTGCAAAAGCTGAGGCTGGGTGCCGTGTAAAACTGCCATATGGGCCAGGGCTTTGACATCCTTGGGGAAGCAACTGCCGCCCCAACCCAGCCCGGCATCGAGAAAGGCGCGGCCAATGCGCTTATCAAGGCCCATGCCGCGGGCCACCTCGGTGACATCGGCGCCCAATTCCTCGCAGATGTTGGCAATTTCATTAATAAATGAAATGCGGGTGGCCAGGAAGGCGTTGGATGCATACTTGATCATTTCTGCTGTGCGCAGATCGGTGATCTGGATGGGGCAGCGCAGGCTCTGGTAGAGCTCGGCCACTTTTTCGGCAGCGGGGCGGTTTTCGGAGCCCAAAATCACGCGGTCGGGAACCATGAAATCATTGATGGCTGAGCCTTCGCGGAGGAATTCCGGGTTTGACACCACGCTGAAATCAAGGGGGCGTTCATTGCGGCGTTTGGTGATGATTTCAGCCACCCAGTCGCCGGTGCCCACCGGAACGGTGGATTTATTGATGACCACAATCGGATGATCCACAATATCGGCAATGGCTTCAGCAGCAGCACGGACATATTGAAGATCAGCTTCGCCATCGACGCCGGAAGGCGTTCCAACGGCGATGAAGGCGAATTCGGCATCCTTCAATGCTTCTTCATACGATGTGGTGAAAAACAGGCGGCCAGCTTTCACATTTTGGGCAACAACCTGTTCAAGGCCGGGTTCATAAATGGGCATGATGCCCTGTTTTACTTTAGAAATGCGTTCCTCATCAATATCAAGGCAGATGACCTGATTTCCCAGGTCAGCAAAGCAGGTACCTGTGACCAGGCCGACATAACCAGTTCCAATCACGCATAAATTGCTCATATTTTTGTTTTAGCCTCCTCGGGTATTATAAGCATAAATGCCAGGAAAGTGTATAATTTAAAGGTCATTGATTCACTCATATTCATCCTTTCCCATTACGGAGGTGTTGTATGGCGCAAATTATCGACGGCAAGGCAGTTGCTGAACAGATCAGAGCTGACGTTGCCCGCGAAGTGGCCTTGATGGTGAGAGCTGGCAAACAGCAGCCCGGCCTGGCCACGGTGCTGGTAGGCGAAAATCCGGCTTCACAGGTGTATGTCAAATCGAAACAGAAAGCCTGCGCTGAGGTGGGCATTCAGTCGTTTGGCCATGTGCTGCCGGCAAACGCCAGCCAGGCTGAGGTGGAAGACCTGGTGGCGCGGCTGAATGCTGATCCGGAAGTCAATGGCATTCTGGTTCAGCTGCCCTTGCCGGTCCATTTAGATGAACAGCAGGTGTTAAAAGCCATTCAAATCGAGAAAGATGTGGATGGTTTTCACCCCATCAATATTGGCCGTCTGGCTCAGAAAGGGCGCGACCCGCTCTTTATTCCCTGTACCCCGGCCGGAGTGATGGAATTGCTGGCGCTTTCTATGCCGAGCCTGGAAGGGGTGAATGCAGTGGTATTGGGCCGGTCGAATATTGTAGGCATGCCGGTGGCCCTGCTGCTGGTGCGGGCGAATGCCACAGTGACCATTTGTCATTCGCGCACCAAAAACCTGCCCGACGTGGTGCGCCAGGCGGATGTTCTGGTGGCGGCGGTGGGCAAAGCGGAGATGGTGCGCGGCAGTTGGGTGAAACCGGGCGCCATTGTGATTGATGTGGGCATCAACCGGGTGGAAGATGCCAGCCTGCCCAAGGGTTACCGCCTGGTGGGAGATGTGGCCTATGATGAAGTGAAAGAGGTTGCCGGGGCGATCACGCCGGTTCCCGGGGGAGTGGGGCCGATGACCATAGCCATGCTGCTGAAGAACACCTTGCGTGCGGCACAGATAGCGCAGCCGTAAAAAGCACAAAGGCAGTCTGAGAAAAGGCTGCCTTTTTTGTTTCTTCCCCGACAATGAGGATAATATGACATTTTTCATGTTGTCAGACAATTGACAAGGACCTCACATTCCCTTAAACTAAGTATAAGGAGATCACCCATGGCTACTTTACTTGTCAAAAATGCAACTGTGTTAGTGACAATGGATGGTGAACGCAGGGAAATCCAGCAGGGGGGCTTTTTTGCCCGCGAGGGGATCATTGAGCATATTGGCCCTACTTCGATGCTTCCTGAAAAGGCGGATATGGTTGTGGATCTGTCGGGGCATATTGTTTTTCCAGGCATGGTGAATACGCATCACCATTTTTATCAGACTTTAACTCGCGCTGTGCCGGCGGCCCAAAATGCCAACCTTTTCAACTGGCTGAAAACCCTTTACCCCATTTGGGCGCGCATGACAGCGGAGGATATTTTCCTTTCAGCGGAAACCGCACTGGCTGAACTGGCTCTTTCGGGCTGCACCACAGCTTCTGATCATCTTTACCTGTTCCCCAACGGCAGCAAGCTGGATGACGAGATTGCGGCTGCGCGGCAAATTGGCCTGCGCCTGCATGCTTCGCGCGGCTCGATGAGCCTGGGGGAAAGCAAGGGCGGCCTGCCCCCAGACAGCGTGGTGGATACGGAAGATGCCATTCTGGAAGACAGCGTGCGCCTGATTGAAACCTACCATGATTCGCGGCCCGGCTCCATGCTGCAAATTGTTTTGGCTCCGTGCTCGCCTTTCAGCGTCACAGGTGAACTGATGCGCCAGAGCGCCCGCCTGGCCCGCCAATATGGGGTGCATTTGCACACCCACCTGGCTGAGACCCAGGATGAGGAAGCTTTCTGCCAGCAGATGTTTGGTCACCGGCCGGTGGCTTATATGGAATCAGTGGGTTGGGTTGGACCGGATGTCTGGTTTGCTCATTCGGTGCATGTCAGCAAAGAGGAAATTGATCTTTATGCCCGCACCGGCTGCGGCGTGGCGCATTGTTCCAGCTCAAACATGCGCCTGGCTTCGGGAATCGCTCCTGTGCTGGAATATTTAAAGGCCGGGGTGCGCCTGGGCCTGGGGGTGGATGGTTCGGCCAGCAACGACGGCTCGCATATGCTGGGTGAGGCCCGCCAGGCCATGCTGCTGGCGCGTCTGGGTGCAGGCATCAAGGGCGCCTCGCTTTCAGGGACGGATGCGCCGCCCCTGTTGACCGCACGGCAGGCATTGGAGATTGCCACGCGCGGCGGCGCTTCGGTTTTGGGCCGCCAAGATATTGGCAGCCTGGAATCGGGAAAATGCGCCGATTTCTTTGCCATCAACCTGAACCGGCTGGATTATGCCGGCGCATTGCACGACCCGGTGGCGGCTGCCCTGTTCTGCGCGCCGCAGCGGGTAGATTGGTGTGTGGTGAACGGCAAGGTGATTGTGAAAGAAGGTCAGATTACCACCCTGGATTTGCCCATGCACATCGAAAAACATAACCGCGCCGCCCGGCGCCTGGTTTCAGGCGCATAATGGACACTTTTTGAGAGATCTGGAGGAAGGCATGCCTGATTCATATACGCACATCTCGCGCCGTCTGACCGACTGCGCGATGGGCCGGACGCCGGCTGATCTCGTCATCCGCAATGGACGCTGGGTCAGTGTTCAAACCAACGAGATTATTCCAGGCACGGATATCGCGGTAATTGATGGGCGGATTGCCTACGTGGGCGAGGATGCCGCGCATGCCATTGGCCCAAACACCCGGGTGATTGACGCCGCTGGCCGGCACCTGGTTCCTGGTCTGCTTGACGGGCATATGCATGTGGAATCAAGCATGCTGACCGTGACGGAGCTGGTGCGTGCGGTCATCGCCCACGGCACCACAGCCATTTTTGTGGATCCGCATGAGATTGCCAATGTGTTTGGGCTGGATGGGGTGCGTTTTATGGTTGAAGAAGCCGCCCTGCAGCCCATTCATGTGTGGGTGCAAATGCCCTCCTGCGTGCCTTCGGCAGCTGGGTTAGAAACTTCCGGTGCGGCCATTGGCCCGGCAGAAGTCTCTGAAGCGATGACCTGGCCGGGGATCATCGGTCTGGGCGAAATGATGAATTTTCCCGGCGTTTTCAATAGCGATATCAAAATGCATGAAGAAATGTCAGCGACCCGCAAGGCCAACAAAACCATTGGCGGGCATTACGCTTCACCCGATTTAGGCCTGCCTTTCCACGGCTACCTGGCTGGCGGGGCGGCGGATGATCATGAGGGCACGCGGCTTGAAGACGCGGTAGCCCGGGCGCGGCGCGGCATGAAGGTGATGATGCGCTACGGTTCTGGCTGGCACGATGTGGCCGAGCAGGTACGGGCGGTGACAGAGTTAAAACTGGATCCGCGCAATTTCCTGCTTTGCACGGATGACTGCCATTCAGAAACCCTGGTCAACCACGGCCACATGGATCGGGTGGTGCGGCACGCCATCAGTCAGGGCGTTCCGGCAGTGACAGCGCTGCAGATGGCGACGATCAACACAGCCGAACATTTCGGTCTCAGCCGCGACCTGGGCCAGATTGCCCCAGGCCGTTTTGCGGATATTCTGGTGGTGAGCAACCTGGCGGCATTAAAAACTGACCTGGTGATTGCCCGCGGGCAAATCATTGCTGAAAACGGCCAGGTGCTGGCGCCGCGGCCTGAACCAGCGCGCCCGGCATGGGTGACCAATTCGGTCCATTTGCTGCGCGAGGTGACAGCGGAAGATTTCCGGCTGCCTTCGCCAAAGGACGGTGAAGTGCAGGTTAACGTGATTGGGGTGATTGAAAACCAGGCGCCCACCCACCATTTCCGCATGACCATGACCGCACAAAATGGTGAAATCAGGCCGGACATGGCTCAGGATATGGCCAAGCTCGCCGTGCTTGACCGACATCACCGTTCGGGGCGGGTTCAGGTGGGGTTGGTGAAAGGCTTTGGCTTCAACCATCCCTGCGCCGTGGCTTCCACAGTGGGGCATGATTGCCACCAGATGATGGTGGTTGGCACCGATGAATCTAACATGGCACTGGCCGCGAATATTCTGGCCAGATGCGGCGGCGGGCAGGTGGTGGTGAAAAACGGAAAAGTGCAGGGGCTGGTGGAACTGCCCATTGCGGGTTTGATGTCAGATCAGCCTGCAGAGGTGGTGATGGGCAAAGTGGCCAGCGTTTTGAATGGATTCAAGCTGTGCGGCTGCAATCTGAACAACCCCAATATGCAGCTCAGCCTTTTGGGACTGGTGGTTATTCCAGAACTGCGCCTGTCGGACCTGGGACTGGTTGATGCAGTGAATTTCAAATTTATTCCGGTGGTGGAAGCATCATGAAAGAAAGTTTACATCCTTTTCAACGTCTGCAAGGCGAGCTGGCCGCCATCATTTCTATGACTCCTCCTGGCGAGAAGTTGCCTTCAGAACCTGACCTGGCAGAAAAGCTGGGTGTATCACGGGCGACCCTGCGCGAAGCCATGCGAGCTTTTGAAGGGCAGGGATTGATTCGGCGCAAACAGGGCGTGGGCACTTTTGTGGTTGGCCGCACCCAGGTCATTGAAACCGGTCTGGAGGTGCTGGAAAGCATTGAAACACTGGCTGAACGCATTGGCCTGAAGGTCACAATGGGCGCGCTGCATATTCAACAAAAAACGGCCACACCGGAATTGGACGAAATTTTTGGAATGGATTCTGAAGGGCAGGTTGTGGAAGTCTCGCGCGTCATCCTGGCTGAAAAAAGGCCGGTGGCCTACCTTGTGGATATTGTGCCAGCCCATATTTTGAAACCAGAAGATTTAAATCCGGGCTTCACTGGCAGCGTGCTGGATTTTCTGTTGAGGCGGGGTGCACCCATGCTGGCGCATTCTTCCACAGAGATCCAGGCGGTGGCAGCGCCTTCAGATATTGCCCGATTGATGGAAATTCAAAGAGGGGATGTGCTATTAAATTTTTCGGCACGGCTGTTCACTGTTGAAGGCCGTGTGGTGGATTATTCACTCAGTTATTTCCTGCCGGGCACGTTCCGCTTCAAGGTGGTGCGCCGGGTGGGCAACCTGGTCTGATAGTTTTGAAAGGAGCAAATATGATGGATCAGAAATGGCCGGTTGAGGCCATCCAAAAAAAAGTGGCAGAACAGCGTGAAGCAATCATCACCTTCCTGCGGGATATTGTTGCCATTCCGAGCATGGATTCGCAGTTGAAGGATGTGGGTGAGCGGATTGCGGCAGAAATGCGCAAGCTGGGTTATGACGAAGTGCGCTTTGATGTGATGGGCAATATTTTGGGACGGATTGGCAGCGGCCCCAAAGTGATTGTGTTCGATTCGCATATCGACACAGTGGGTATTGGCGATCCGGCTGAATGGACACACGATCCATTCAAGGGAAAAATTGAAGACGGCATTTTCTACGGCCGCGGCGCCTGCGATGAAAAAGGCAGCACACCGGGAATGGTTTATGGCCTGGCCATTGCCCGCGACCTGGGGCTGTTGGACGGCTGGACGGTTTATTACTTTGGCAACATGGAAGAATGGTGCGATGGCATTGCCCCGAACGCCTTCGTGGAAGTGGACCCCAAGGTGCGCCCTGATTTTGTGGTGATTGGCGAGCCGACAAAAATGAATGTCTACCGCGGGCACAAGGGCCGTATTGAACTGAAGGTGGTGGCCAAGGGGCGCAGCGCGCACGCAGCCAGTAACCACCTGGGTGACAATGCCATTTACAATCTTCTTCCCGTCATCGCTGGTATCCGCGACCTGGAACCGAAACTGGGCGACCATCCCTTCCTGGGGCACGGCAAAATCACGGTGAGCGATATGGAAGTGAAGACGCCCAGTATCAATGCTGTGCCGGATGAGGCGGTCATTTACATTGACCGCCGTATGACTTTTGGCGAGACGAAAGAAGAAGCCATTGCCCAGGTGGAAGCTCTGATTCCCGAAGCCTCGCGGGGCAAAGTTAAGGTTGAAGCGTTGTTCTACGATGAACCTTCTTACACGGGCTTTGTCTTTCCGGTGGACAAGTATTTTCCGGCCTGGGCGATGGAAGAAGGGCATCCACTGGTGGAAGCAGGGCAAATGGTGCGCCGCCTGATCGGCCTGCCTGACCGCCCGAGCGGAAAATGGAATTTCAGCACCAACGGCATTTACTGGGCTGGCAAGGCGGGAATTCCGTCCATTGGCTTTGGCCCGGGCGATGAAGAAACCGCGCACACCATCATTGATTCTGTGCCGGTGGATGATGCTGTTAATGCAACTGCTTTTTATGCGCTGCTGCCCGCTGTGTTGAAGCAGCAAGCCAACCTCTAATTTTTTGATATAAGGAGACCCGATTATGCAAACATTTTTACGCGGCCGTGATTTGATTGGCGACCTCGATTTCTCGAAAGAGGAAGTCGAAACTGTGATGGATGTGGCGTTTGACCTGAAGCGCAAGCGCGCCCTGGGCGAACCCCACCCTTATTTGCGCGACAAGGTTCTTGCCATGCTGTTTTTCTTTTCCAGCACCCGCACCCGCGGCTCTTTTGAAGCCGGCATGGCGCAGCTGGGCGGGCACGGCGCTTTCATCGAAAGCAACACCACCCAGATCAAGCACGGCGACACCGCCAAAGAAATTGGCGAAATTTACGGCCGTTACTTTGACGGCATGGCCATCCGTCACTGCGACTGGGGCCTGGGCAACAAATACATCAATGAGGTCGCCCAGGCTTCCCGCACGCCCGTATTGAATATGCAGTGCGATATCTACCATCCTTTCCAGTGCCTGGCCGATCTGATGACCATCATGGAAAAGAAGGGCCGCGATCTGCGCAAGAAGCGCATTGTGGTGTCATGGGCCTATGCAGCTTCGTACCTCAAACCCATTTCCGTGCCGCAGTCTCTGATTCTGCAGATGCCGCGCTTTGGCATGGATGTGGTGCTGGCTTACCCCAAGGAATTCCCCCTGATGCCCGAAATTGTGGCCCAGGCCCAGGAACAGTCCAAGATGTTTGGCACCGATTTTGAAATCACCCATGATATGGACGAAGCCTTCGATGATGCGGACGTGATTTACGCCAAGTCGTGGGGCCCGCTGCTGACCACCACCGACCCGGTGGAGGGCAAGCGCCTGCAGGACATGTATAAGGATTGGATCACCGATTCCCGCCGCATGAGCCTGGCCAAAAAGAATGCCATTTACATGCACCCCCTGCCTGCTGACCGCGATATTGAAGTGACCTCCGAGGTGATGGATGGCCCGCAGTCTGTGGTGTATGACCAGGCGGAAAACCGTCTGCACGTTCAAAAAGCCGTCATGGCTTTGACCATGTAATTCATTTTTTGTCGATATAAGGAGCTTGACTGTATGGAAAGAAAAGGCGTTGCTGTTGTCGCAGTGGGCGGTAATTCGCTCATCAAAGATGAAAAACGAAAGACCATCCCCGATCAATACGCGGCGGCATGCGAGTCCATGTCTCACATTGCAGATATGATTCAGCAAGGGTGGGATGTGGTTATCACTCATGGCAATGGACCCCAGGTCGGTTTCATCCTGCGCCGGTCAGAAATTTCTCGCGGCGAACTGCATGAAGTTCCGCTGGATTACTGCGGCGCGGACACCCAGGGTTCCATTGGCTATATGTTCCAGCAGGCACTCTACAATGAATTCCACCGCCGCGGCATGAAGAGGCTGGCTGCCACCGTGGTCACCCAAACGATTGTGGACCGTCATGACAAGGCCTTTGAACATCCCACCAAACCGATTGGCTCCTTCATGAGCGAAGAGGAAGCCAAGACCCGCCGGGATAAAGAAGGCTGGTCAGTGGTGGAAGATGCCGGCCGCGGCTGGCGGCGTGTGGTGGCTTCTCCTATTCCGCAACGCATTGTGGAAGCGGAGGCCATTAAAAACCTGATTGACCATGACTTTGTGGTGATTGCGGTTGGCGGCGGCGGTATTCCGGTTATAGAACAGGAAAATGGTGAGCTGGTGGGTGTGGAAGCCGTGATCGATAAGGATTTCGGCACTTCCCTGCTGGCCAATATGATCAACGCCGACCTGTTCCTGATCACCACGGCTGTTGAAAAAGTGGCGCTCAACTTCAATAAACCCACCCAGGTCTGGCTGGATCGCATCACCCTTTCCGAAGCAAAGCGCTATATGGAAGAGGGGCATTTTGCCAAGGGCTCCATGGGACCCAAAATCCAGGCCATGATCCGCTACATTGAAGCCGGCGGCAAGCGCGGCCTGATCACCGACCCGGAGAATATTTCCCGGGCATTGGCTGGCGAAACGGGTACATGGATTTTGCCAGATTAGGGTAAAATTAATCAGCCGTCTGTCAGCGTTCAATGAGCGCTGACAGACCCCTTAATCAATTATTGGTTTCAAACCACAGCTAACGACGGTTGTGGTTTGAAACCAGGCCGGTGAAAGGAGGTGGTGGGCTGTCTATTTTGTCGTTCTTTCGGTTGACTTTGAACCAGATTTGATTTAATCGATTCGGAGGAAAAGGAAATGAAGATGAACAAAATGTGGCGGGTCCTTTCAGCGGTCATGATCATGGTCATGATCCTTTCGGCCTGCGTCACCCCAACTGCGGCGCCCACCAAGGCGCCTGAAGCTACCAAGGCTCCTGAACAGCCAACAGCCGCGCCCGAAAAACCCGCGCTGCAAATTCCTGATGTTGTCGCCGGAAAGTTCAATGTGGCGATGGTTCTGATTGGCCCGCATGACGATGGCGGCTGGTCACAGGCTCACTATGAAGGCCTCAAGTACGTTGAAGCCAATGTCCAGAACGTGAATGTTGCCTACATCGAAAATGTTCCCGAAGGCGCTGACTCGGAACAGGTGTTCCGCAGCCTGGCCCGCAAGGGTTTCAATTTGATCTTCGGCACCTCATTCGGCTTCATGGATCCGATGGAAATTGTGGCCAATGAATTCCCGGATATCACCTTCATCCACATCAGCGGTTACAAATCCAACGGCAAGAACTTCGGCAACCTGTTCGGTGCCATGGAAAGCATGAAATACCTAGCCGGTATGGTGGCTGGCGCGCGCGCCAAAAAAGACGGCAATCCGCGCATTGGCTACATGGCCACCTTCCCGATCCCTGAAGAAATCCGCCTGGGCAACGCCATTGCCCTCGGCATGAAGAAGACCTGCCCCGAATGCACCATGGATGTGCGCTGGATCAATACCTGGCACGACCCGGTGATCGAAAAGGAAGCCGCTGCTTCCCTGTTCGATGCGGGCGCGCAGGTGGTCTTCACTGGCGCCGACACCCCGGCTGTGGCTGATGTGGCGACCACCAAGGGCAAATGGGGCGTGACATATGACTTTGTGGGTTCCTGCAAGGCCGAACGCTGCCTCACCGCTCCTTACTGGAACTGGGGCCCCGTCTATGCCAAAGTGGCACAGGGCGTGATTGATAAAACCTACAAACCCGGTTGGGATTACTTTGATGCGGAGACCAACGGCTTAGGTCTCTACGGTTTCATGGAAGGTCAGACTCTGACCAAGGGTCTTGCTGATCTGGATCCGGAAGTGCTTTCGATGGTGAAAGACACCCTGGCGAAAATGCTGAAGGGCGAGTTCACCCGCTTTGATGTATTCTCTGGCCCAATCAAAGACAATACCGGTAAAGTGATTGTCCCTGAAGGCGAGAAACTTCAACAGGCTGACCTGGATCAGTTCCCTCCGGGCGCCGAAAACCTGAAATGCACCTACTGCATGAAGTGGTGGGCTGAAGGCATTAATGCCGAACTGCCCAAATAATTTGGTTTGATGTTATCCCCTTCCGGCTGATGCTGGAAGGGGATAACCGTGATTATCCGGCTCAAGCCGGAAAATTCAGACGAGGCGCCATGACTTCAGCCAACACACATGAAACAGATAACCTTGTCGTATGCATGCGGGGAATTACCAAACGTTTTCCAGGGATTCTGGCGAATGATAATGTCGATTTTGATTTGAAAGCCGGCAGTGTGCATGCCCTGCTGGGCGAAAATGGGGCGGGCAAAAGCACGCTGATGAATATCCTGGCGGGGATGTACCGCGCCGAAGAGGGAACCATCACCGTCAACGGCAAACGGGTGGATTTTCATTCACCGCGCCACGCCATTGCAGCCGGCATTGGCATGGTTCACCAGCATTTCATGCTGGTGCCTTCTCAAACGGTGACGGAAAATATCTTACTTGGGTTGGATGAACCTCGTTTCCGCATGAATCTCTCCCAATATGATAAAAAAGTGGCTGACCTGAGCGCCCAATTTGGTTTGCATGTGGACCCACGGGCCAAGATCTGGCAGCTTTCGGTGGGCGAGCAGCAGCGTGTGGAACTGCTGAAAATGCTCTACCGCGGAGCCAATATTTTAATTATGGACGAACCCACGGCCGTTCTGGCGCCGCAGGAAATTGAAGACCTGTTTAAAACCTTGCGAGCCATGATTGCTGCCGGAAAATCAATCATCTTTATCAGTCATAAACTGCATGAGATTATGGAAATTGCCGACCAGGTGACCGTGCTGCGGCGCGGCAAGGTTACGGCTTCAGGCGTCAGCACAGAAAACATGACCAAAGCTGACCTGGCCAAGCTGATGGTCGGGCGGGATGTTCTGTTCAACCTGGAGAAGAAATCGCAGCCAGCTGGACAGATTGTTTTAAGTGTGGAAAATGTGCAGGCAGAAAATGATAAAGGTCTGCCTGCTTTGCGCGGCCTTTCACTTACGGTCAGAGAGGGGGAGATTGTCGGTCTGGCAGGGGTGGCAGGCAACGGTCAGCGCGAGCTGGCGGATGTGATCACCGGTTTGCGCACCTGCAGCGCCGGCAAAATTATCATCAAAGACCGGGATATGACCAATGCGCCGGCTGATCAGAGCATTCGGATGCGGGTTTCGCATGTGCCGGAAGATCGCAATCATGTGGGCACGGCGCCCAATTTGAGCATGACCGACAATGTGATCATGAAGAAATATAAGGACCAACCCATTGGCAACGGTTGGATCATCAATACGGTTGAAGCTGAACGCTATGCGCGGGAATTGAAGGATGCTTACGACATTCTGCTGCCATCCACCAAAACGCCGGTGCGCTTGCTTTCGGGCGGCAATTTACAGCGCGTGATTCTGGCGCGTGAAATTTCGGCCAAACCCAGCCTGATGGTGGCCGTTCAACCAACCCGCGGCCTGGATGTGGGCGCCATCGAAGGCGTTCAGCGGCTGCTGCTGGCGCAGCGTGAGGCCGGGGCGGCGGTGCTGCTGATTTCAGAAGAACTGGAAGAATTACTGGCTTTAAGTGACCGCATTTATGTCATCTATGAAGGCCAGATCATGGGCGAAGTGACGGATGGCAATGTCGAGAAGATTGGCCTGATGATGACGGGCACCCACCAGGATAAAATTGATCAGGAAAGAGGCAAACATGAGTGAAGCAACCCTGCCAAAGAAAAAAGGGTTTCAATTGCCCATCGCTGTAAGGATTGAACCGCGGATTTCAGAAACACCCTTCTGGCTTTCGCCGCTGCTTTCTCTGGTTGCTGTGCTGATCGCCCTTTTCATCGGCGGCATCTTGCTATCATTGGCCGGCGCAGATCCCATCCTTTCGTATCAACATATATTCAAAGCATCCTTTGGCGATTGGTATGTTTTTTCTGACACACTGCAGAAAGCAACCCCCATCCTTTTGGTCACGTTGGCCTGTATTCTGGCTTTCAGGATGCGCATCTGGAACATTGGGGCCGAAGGTCAGTTCTTTTTGGGAGCCTGGGGCGCCAGCCTGATTGTGCTGCTGCCGGTGCTGCCCGAAGATTCACCCAGCTGGCTGTTTTACCTGGTGATGGCGCTTTCGGGCATGTTTTTTGGGGCGCTGTGGGGATTTGTTCCGGGGTTTCTGAAGGCCAAATTCCAGGTGAATGAAATCATCACCACGCTGATGATGAACTATATCGCCATCTCATGGAACAATTATTTTATCTTCAGCGTCTGGTCTGAAGGCGGGTTCCAGATGACGCGCATGTTCCCAAAGAACGCCTGGCTGCCGCGCCTGGGTGATTTTGCGGCGCAAATTCCCTTCTTTCGCGGCATGACCACGCATATGGGCCTGCTGGTGGGCATTGTGGCGGCGGTGGTGATCTGGTATATCCTGTTTCGCAGCCCCTGGGGTTATGAAATTCGCCTGATTGGCGACAACCCCAAAGCGGCCAAATATGCCGGCATCTCCATCACGCGCAACACGGTGCTGGTGATGATGCTTTCAGGTGCTCTGGCCGGCCTGGCAGGCATGTCGGAAATCAGCGGCACCGTGCACCGCTTGCAAGGCGCCATTTCGCCTGGTTATGGGTTCACAGGGGTCATTGTGGCCTGGCTGGCCAAATTGAATCCTTTTGCTGCGATTCTGGCATCCATTCTCTTTGGCGCACTGATTCTGGCAGGCCGTGAAATTCAACCTTCAGGGATTCCAAAAATGATCCAGGGAGTCATTCTGGTGTGCCTGATTGCCAGTGATTTCTTTATGCGTTACAACATTCGCATCGAACGCCGGAAGGAGGCATAAAAGATGGATCTGGTCATCATTTTACAGGCTGGGGTGGCTTCGGGCACGGTACTGTTATTTGCCACCATTGGAGAAATTTTTTGCGAACGCGCGGGCGTCACCAATCTGGGCGTGGAGGGCATGATGCTGCTGGGCGCCATGAGCGCGTTCAGCGTGACAGTGGCGACGGGCAATGCCTTTGCCGGCATTTTGGTTGCCATGCTGGCGGCTGGCCTGTTGAGCCAGGTCCACGCGGTCATCACCATTCATCTTCAAGCTGACCAGGTGGTGAGCGGCCTGGCCCTGACCTTTTTGGGAACCGGGGTCAGCCTGGTGCTGGGCGAGGGTCTGAGCAAAGCAGGAACCATTGCGGTGCTACCGCCCATCACCATTCCGGTGCTGGGTTGGATCCCGTTCATTGGCGAAATTTTCTTCAAGAATCAGAATATTCTGGTGTATTTTGGCTATGTGTTCTTCCCGTTGTGCTGGTACTTTATCAACCGCACGCGGCCCGGCCTGCATCTGCGGGCGGTGGGCGAATACCCGGCGGCTGCTGATGCACTGGGAATTAACGTGTATCGAACCCGCTATCTGTATGTGCTGGTGGGCGGGATGCTGGCCGGCCTGGCTGGCGCCACCATCAGCCTGGCCATCTCGCCGGGCTGGTTCAGCGAACTGACCACTGCCGGTCAGGGTTGGATTGCGGTGGGTCTGGTGATTTTTGCCCGCTGGGATCCGCTGCAGGCAGCGGTGGGCTCCTATATTTTCGGCGCGCTGCGCCGGTTGATCCTGGATATTCAAGGCCCGGCCATGCTGTTTGGCCTGGTTAATCCTTTCTTTGCCAATCCATATTACGGGTTCTTTCTGCAGATGATCCCGTATGCTTTCACAGTCATCGTCCTGGTTATGGGTTCACGTGAAGCCATGCGCAAACGTCTGGGTGCGCCGGCAGCTTTGGGGCTGCCCTATATTCGCGGCCAGCGCGGCGCCTAGCCTGATAAAAGGAGGTGTGAGATGGGACAAATGGTAGGGTATCGCTGCTCTCTTTGCGGGAAGGAATATGCGCCCAATAGCGTCACCTATACCTGCCCGGCAGATGGCGGTAATCTGGATGTGATGCTGGATTACGAACTCATCTGGAAGCAATCTTATCTGCATTCGTTGGCAACGGAAGCAGAACCTTCGTTATGGCGGTATCTGCATCTGCTGCCGGTGGATGATCCGGGCGGAGAAGGTACGCCGCTGCGGCAGGCTGGCTGGACACCTATATATCAGCCGCCAGCTTTATCGGTCAGCCTGGGTATTGAAAATCTTTGGGTCAAGGATGAAGGCCGCAACCCGACCGCTTCTTTCAAAGACCGCGCCAGCGCCGTGGTGGTGGCGCGGGCGAGGCAGATTAAGGCAGGGGTGGTGGTGACGGCTTCAACGGGCAACGCAGGGGCGGCCCTGGCCGGCATGGCAGCAGCTGTTGGGCAGAAGGCTGTGATTCTGGCGCCGCGAACAGCCCCGCCCGCAAAGATCACCCAGCTTCTGATATACGGCGCTAAAGTGATTCTGGTGGATGGCAATTATGATGCCGCTTTTGACCTGGCGTTGGAAGCAGCGCAGGAATTTGGCTGGTACTGCCGGAACACGGGGTATAATCCTTTCACCCTGGAAGGCAAGAAGACGGCGGCCTTTGAAATTTGGGAGTCGCTGGTTTTGCCGATGGGCGACCGTTCCAAACCGCTGTGCGTTTTTGTCTCAGTCGGCGATGGCAATATCATTTCGGGCCTGCACAAGGGATTCAAGGATCTATACAACCTGGGCTGGATGGAGCAAATGCCGCGCTTGTTCGGTGTGCAGACCAGCGGATCGGCGGCGGTGGCCAATGCCTTTTTTGCCGGCACGGAAAAAATTCAACCGGTGAAAGCTGACACCCTGGCAGACAGCATTTCGGTGGATTTACCGCGCGACGGTGTGCGGGCGGTGCGGGCTGCCCGAGAGACCAATGGGGCTTATGTGGTGGTGGATGATGCAGATATCCTGAAAGCGATGGCTGATTTTGGCAGGGTTGGTATTTTTGCCGAGCCCGCTGGCGCTACGGCTTATGCAGGGCTGAAGCACGCTGTGGCGAATGGGCTGATCCAGGCAGATGACCCCGTGCTGGTGATGAACACCGGCAATGGCTTGAAGGATATCAAAGCTGCCATGCAGGCGATGACCGGCGCACCGGTCATCGAACCGAGCTTGCAGGCTTTGAAAAGTGTGGTATAAGGAAGCGTGTGGCACGTAAAGAAAATCACTTCAATAAAAAGGAAGATGAATGAAACCAGTTTTTTCTATTATTGCTCCGATTTATAATGAGGAGGATTGTTTGCCGCTGCTGTATGAGCGGGTGAAGGGCGTGATGGATCAGACCGGCGAGCCCTGGGAACTGATTCTGGTAGATGATGGCTCGCGGGATAAATCCAACGAGATTATCCTGTCGCTGAATAAAAAAGATGAACGCGTCAAGCCAGTCATTTTTGCGCGCAATTTTGGCCATCAGATTGCCGTGACGGCCGGGCTGGATTACAGCCAGGGTGATGCGGTGGTGGTGATTGACGCCGACCTGCAGGATCCGCCTGAAGTGATTCTGGAACTCATCGCCAAGTGGCGTGAAGGTTACGAAGTGGTTTATGCGGTGCGGGCAGAACGGGAAGGCGAGAGCTGGTTTAAAAAAATCACCGCTTCCATGTTTTACCGGATCATCTTCCGCATCACGGATGTGAATATTCCGCTGGATACCGGCGATTTCCGTCTGCTCGACCGCAAGATGGTCAACGTGATGAATCAGATGCGTGAAAAACACCGCTTTTTACGGGGTATGTCGTCCTGGGTGGGGTTCAAGCAGGTTGGCGTTTCCTATAAGCGGGCAGCGCGTTTTGCTGGATCAACCAAATATCCTTTCAAAAAAATGCTGAAGCTGGCGTTGAATGCCATCACCAGTTTCTCATATTTTCCTCTGCAGGTGGCCACTTACTTTGGTTTTATCGCCGCTGGCCTGAGCATTCTCACCATCCCCGTGGTGATTATCATGCGGGCGATTGGCTCACAGAATTTCCTTGGGCAGGCCTCAACGCTGATCGCGGTCCTGTTCCTGGGCGGGGTACAACTGATCTCGCTGGGTATTCTGGGTGAATATATCGGCCGGATTTATGATGAGGTCAAAGGCCGCCCATTGTATGTGGTGCGCCAGGCACCTGAAAAAGAAAATTCGCCTGAACAGGCATAAAAAAGGAGAGAACTCATGCCGAAAATTGATTTAACCCTGCATCCGGACCGTCTGGAACGCACTATTAAGCGGGTGCGCGACCTGGGGATTATCATCCCCACCTTTGCGCAGATGAAAAACCCGGCCCTGATTCCCGACAAGATCAAAGCCCAATTGAAGGGCGTTGGCCTGTGGGATGTGGCCCCGCGCAACTTATTCCGCATCACCTGGCACAATGAACCGGTGGCTTCAGGCGGCGGATTTGGCGGCGTGAATTACCTGGAACTGCCTTCCAGCCTGACCGGCGTGCCGGCGCGGATTGTGGTGCTGGTGGGAAAGTGGTTCCCCACCGGCGCGCATAAAGTTGGAGCGGCATTTGGCTGTCTGGTTCCCCGCCTGGTAACCGGCCAGTTTGACCCGACCACCCAGAAAGCCGTCTGGCCTTCAACGGGCAATTACTGCCGCGGTGGCGCCTATGATTCAGCGCTGCTGGCCTGCCAATCCATCGCCATTTTGCCGGAAGGCATGAGCCGCGAGCGGTTTGAATGGCTGTCGAAAATTGCCGGCGAAGTGATTGCCACGCCGGGCAGCGAATCGAATGTGAAGGAAATTTTCGATAAGTGCTGGGAACTGCGCAAATCGGGGCAGGATCTGATGATCTTCAACCAGTTTGAGGAATTCGGGAACTATCTCTGGCACTATGAAGTGACCGGCCATGCCATGGAAGAAGTGCTGCACAGGGTGATGGGACCGAAGGATGCCTACCGCGGCATGACCTCAGCCACTGGTTCTGCCGGCACGATCGCCAGCGGCGATTACCTGAAGCAGATTTTCCCCGGCAGCAAAATTGTGGCCTCTGAAGCGCTGCAGTGCCCGACCCTGCTGGAAAATGGTTTTGGCGCGCACCGTATCGAGGGTATTGGCGACAAGCACGTGCCGTGGATCCACAATACCAAGAACACCGACATGGTGGTGGCGATTGACGACCAGGCAGTGGTCAACCTGGCGCGGCTATTCAATGAGCCGGCCGGACAGGCTTACCTGGTAAAACAGGGCGTGCCAGAGGCGGTGGTGAGCCAGCTCAATTTGCTGGGCTTCTCGGGCATTTCCAATGTTCTATCGGCGATCAAATTCGCCAAGTATTATGAACTGGGCGAGCATGATGTGGTGCTGACGGTGCTGACCGATTCCATGCAGCTTTACGGCAGCCGCCTGGTGGAGATGCACCAGGAATTTGGCGAATATACCGCGATGAATGCCGCGGCAGATGATGCCCGTTACCTTAAGGGGCAGGCAACCGATAACCTGCTGGAACTGCGCTTCACTGACCGCCGCCGCATTCATAACCTGAAATATTACACCTGGGTTGAACAGCAGGGCCGCACCTATGAAGAAATTCAGGCCCAGTGGCAAGATGATGACTATTGGACCAGCACGCAAATGCAGGCGGATGAAATTGACGCCCTGATCACCGAATTCAATGATCGCGCTGGTGTGTTGAAGGCCCTGTAATTCAGGCAGAGCGACTGACCCCACCCCGGCACCCATGACCGCCTTTTTACCGGCTTCTGCGCTAGTTTTGGTGGCTGTTTGCCCGGCCCCGCGCGACCTGGAATTGGCGCGGGTGTTGGGGTGGTATCGTATTCCCCTGCGAAAAGCGCCTAAAGTTGTGGATGTGGATTACCTGGCGTTTTACCAGACGGCCGCGTTTGGCAAAGATGAACGCTGGAAGGTGAACACGCTGGCAGAAGTGCGCGGGCATGAACTGACCACCCGTGCGGCATTGCTGCGCGACGAGCCGGACCATCCCCGCGCCAATGAAGAGTATTACAAAATTCAGCTTGGCAATCTGATCCACCTTTCCACGCCGATTGAGGCCGGAAATTGGAAACGGCTGACGTTTCTTTATACCACAGGAGATTATGTCAACCGGGCGGCGACGCTGAAAGACCTGGTGGTGCGGGATGAGGAACGTGACATTTTGTGGCATTCTCTGCGTGAGCGCAGCCTGCAATCCGGACGTTATCAACCAGCCGACCTGCCGGAACTGCCGCTGGACGAGGATATTTTGCTGCTTTTGGGCGGATTAATGCTCAAGTGAAGGAGTGAAACATTATGACCCTGATCATTAAAAATGGAACCTGCATTACCGCAGCCGAAACCTTCACCGCAGATATCCGGGTGGAAGGCGGCAAAATTGCGCTGGTGGGGCAAAACCTGGATACGGAGAATGCCGAAGTGGTGGATGCCAGCGGCAAACTGGTGATGCCGGGCGGGGTGGATGCCCATACGCATTTTGACCTGCCCATGCCAGGAACGGTATCCTCAGATGATCATTACACTGGTCACAAGGCGGCGGCTTTTGGCGGCACGACTACGGTGATGGATTTCATACCGCAGGGGGCCGGTTCAATGAAACAAAACGTGGATGCCTGGCAGCAAAAGGTCAGCGCCAAAGCCGCGATTGATTACACCTTTCACATGAATGTGACGCGTTTTGATGACCAGGTTGCCGCAGACCTGCCAGGACTGGCTGCGGATGGCATTCGCAGCATCAAGGTGTTTATGGCCTATAACGGCCGTTTGCGCCTTAGCGATGGAGATATTTTCCAGGCGTTGCGCATAGCAAAAAAGGCGGGCATTCTGACCATGCTGCACGCTGAAAATGGCGATGTCATTGACTTGCTGGTGGCCGAAGCCCTGGCTGCCGGGAATAAAACCCCCGAATACCATGCCCTCACACGGCCGGCCTGGGGTGTGGTGGAGGCTGTGCTGCGCGGGGCGGCCCTTTCAGGGCAGGCGGACGGCGCGCCGTTGTATGTGGTGCATATGAATGCGGCCGGCGAAGTGGACCAGCTGCGCTATGCGCGTGAGCACGGCTTGCCGGTGATGGGGGAGACCTGCCCGCAATATCTGTTTTTTACCATTGACCATTTGCGCCGCCCGGACGGAGCAAAATGGGTTTGTTCGCCGCCCATGCGCACCCATGAAGATAACCAGGCCCTGTGGCGCGGCCTGACGGATGGCACTTTGCAGGTGATGGGCACGGATCATTGCCCCTTTTTCTTTGATGGTACAAAGCCCATCATCTATGAGGGGAAACCGGTAGCCATTCCGGGCAAGGAACTGGGAGCGGACGATTTCACAAAAATTCCCAACGGTCTGCCGGGGGTTGGCGACCGCCTGCCTGTTCTATGGACTTATGGGGTGCGGGCCGGCCGGCTGACCCCCAACCAGTTTGTGGCCATGAATGCCACCAACCCGGCGCGCATCTTTGGTTTGTACCCGCAAAAAGGTACTTTGATGCCGGGCGCAGATGCGGATCTGGCGATTTGGGATCCGGAAAAGCGCCTGATTTACGGTGTTGGGGTGGCTCAACACCGCACCGATTACAATTTGTATGAAGATTGGGAACTGGTGGGCATGCCCGAAAAGGTGTTTCTGCGCGGACAGCTCATTGTGGATGGGCAGCGTTGGCTTGGAAAAGCTGGCCAGGGACAATACCTGGCACGGCGCAGTGCGGGTGAGGTGCTTTAAGTTTTATGACGTTGCTGATTCCAATCGGGCTGCTCTTAACAGCCACCCTTCTTGTGGCTGTGCTGCACTGGGTGCGGCCTGGTTTTGGTTTATCCTGGCTGGGGGCGCTGGGCCTGGCTTTTCTGGCCTGGCTGGCTTTGATTTTCCTGGGCACCCGGCTTCCAGAATCCTGGCTGCCGCTGGCCAATGATTTTCCCTTTCAGGCTTCAACGACTTTATTCCTGCTGGATGCCATTTCATGGCCTTATGCGGTGATGCTGACCACCCTGGCAGTGGCTGTGATGCTGACAGAAGCTGCCCGTACGCAGTATAAGTTTAACCCGATGAGTTGGTCATCCACCATGCTGATGACAGCCGCCGGACTGGTGGCAGTGATGGCAGGAAATCCATTTACGCTGGCGATTGGCTGGACGGCGGTGGATGTGGTGGAACTGGCGATTATGTTGAGCGGGGCTGCCGAGCAGCGCCTCAGTGAGCGGATTGTGGTGGCCTTTGGGGTGCGGGTGATTGGCACCCTTCTGATGATTTTTGGTATGTCCATCAGCCGTTTGCCCGGCGACACTTTTGATCTTTCGCTGCTATCTGAAACAGGGATTCTGTTTTTTATCCTGGCGTGTGGGCTGCGGCTGGGCATTCTGCCTCTGCACCAACCCTTTTCACAGGAACCACGGCTACGCCGCGGTTTGGGAAATATGCTGCGGCTGGTGCCACCTGCTGCGGCACTGGTTTGCGCTGCCCGGCTTCCAGCCTCAACATCAACCCTGCTTTCTTCTGGATGGATCTTCTGGCTGTCAGGGCTGTTGGGCCTGGCTGTGGTTTATGGCTCTGTGATGTGGCTGTCGGCAAAAAATGAACTGGAAGGGCGTCCATTCTGGCTGATAGGTTGGAGCGGCCTGGCGATGATCTGCATTTTGCATGGACATCCCCAGGCCAGCCTGGCCTGGGGAGCAGCCTTGCTGCTGCCTGGAAGCCTGCTCTTCTTATACTCAGCCCGCTCCGTGAGATTGGTACTTCTACCTGCGTTGGGTTTCTGGGCCATCAGCGGGCTGCCATTTTCCATGACCGCCAGTGGTTGGGCAGGGGTATTGGATGAAGGTTTCTCGTTATGGAATATTTTCATGGTTGTTAGCGTGGCTCTTTTCCTGACGGGTTATATCCGCCATGTGTTCAGAGAAGAGATGGCTTTTAGTGAGGTCGACCGTTGGGCTCAGGCAGTTTATCCGGCAGGCCTCCTGCTGATGGCGTTGATGCCGGTTTATTTTTTGATATGGGGATGGGAGGGCTCTGCTGTTTTGGGAAGCTGGTGGGCCGGCCTGACTGCAGTTGTTCTTTCTGTGGCTGTTTCTTGGTTTTTCGGAAGACCCAACCCTCAGGCGGAGACGACGCTGGAAGCCACCAGCCATTGGGCTGAAGATTTGACCAGCCCCTTGCTTGAAAGAATTGCGCCATTTCTACGCCTGGATTGGTTCTACAGCGGATTGTGGTCACTTTACCGCGGTTTGCGCTGGCTGTTGAATGCCTGGACCCGTTTGCTGGAGGGTGATGGCGGCGTTTTATGGGCCATGGTTTTGTTGGCCCTTCTTGTCTCCATTATTTCGGGGCTGTCATTATGAATTTTGAGATATTTGCAACTCCGGCCCTGGTCATTGTGATTCTGATGAGCATGTTGATTTTATTGCTGCGGGATTGGCGGTGGACGATTGCCAGCCTGGCCATTCAATACCTTGGCGTGTTTTTACTGGTAGGGGTTTACTGGCCCTTCAGCCTTGCCGTTGTCAAACTGGTGGTGGGGTGGATGTCTGGAGCGGTTTTGGGAACCACGCAGATGTCGGCCAGGCATACCCACGCCGATGAGCAGCCCATATCAAGTGTATTGTTTCGCCTGGTGGCAGCAGCCATGATCATTCTGGCCATTTTTGCCCTGACCAGCCAGCTCAACCAGGCCCCTCAAATCGCTGAAATCAGCCGGACTACGTTTGAGGGCAGCATGGTGCTGGTGGGAATGGGTTTGCTGCAGCTTGGCATGACAGCCCAACCCTTCCGTGTGGTGATTGGCCTGCTGACTGTGCTGGCCGGTTTTGAAGTGATGTATTCGGCCGCCGAGTCATCCATTATGGTGACAGGGTTACTGGCCGGCATCAACCTGGGGCTGGCTTTTTTAGGCGCATATTTTATCTCTGTGGTGGATCCGCACGAGGAGGAACAAGCCGAATGAGTGCGCCTTTGATCTGGATTATTATCCCGGTTGGATTCTCGCTGCTGCTGTTGGGTCTGTCGCGTTTCCGTAAGGTGGTGCTGCCGGTGAGCATCGTTTTTTGCATTTCAATGGCCCTATCGGCCTGGAAATGCCCGATTGATCAAACCATTCGCATCAGCAGTCTGATTTTCAAGGTTGATTCTTCGATGAGTGTAATTGGACGCACGCTGACATTGGATTCCGGCCTGTTGACGCTGGTGATCTTCTTATATCTCATCATTTCTGTTTGGCTGGCAGGCTTCAGTTTAACTTCTCTGCCAACCTGGATGGCGCCTCTGTCGATCATGATGGCGGCTTTATTGATTGCCGCCACAGCCATAGAGCCTTTTTTGTATGCTGCTCTGATTATTGAATGGGTGGTGTTGATCAGCGTTCCAATGCTGGCGCCGCCTTCCACGGGGATGCACCAGGGAGTGCTGCGTTATCTGACCTTTATGACCCTGGCCATGCCGTTTATCCTTTACACAGGCTGGATCCTGGCGGGTGTGGAAACCACACCCTCAGACAGCGAACTGGTCACCCGCTCCCTCATTATGCTTGGACTGGGTTTTTCGTTTTTGCTGGCCCTGTTCCCGTTCAATACCTGGGTACCCATGCTGATGGAAAAATCATCCCCGATGGTGGTTGGGCTTCTGTTAATTCTTCTGACTGCCGTGGTGATTGTATTTGCGCTCAATTTTATAGACCGCTATTTATTTATGCGGGAGGATGATCGCCTGTTCATGGCGGTGCGTTTCGCGGGTCTGCTGATGGTGACCATTGCTGGTGTTTGGGCGGCCTTTGAGCGTCATTTGGGCCGTCTTTTGGGCTACGCCATTTTGATGCAATCGGGTTTGGCTTTGTTATCCATCAGTCTGAACACTCAGGATGGCTGGACGCTCCTATTCAGCCAGTTCATTCCTCGTGCATTGGGCATTGGATCGGCGGCACTGGCTCTGGAACTGCTCCGCCAGCGGACGGGTGGGCTAAATTATGCTGATGTGCGAGGAAAACTGCGCCAATTGCCATTTATTTCTGCCTGCCTGCTGTTTTCGTTGTTTTCTCTGGGCGGCTTGCCGCTGCTGGCAGGTTACCCTTTAAGACAGGCGCTGATGGAAGGGCTTTCTGCTGTTTCCGGGTTGGATAATATTTGGGTGCTGGCCGGCAGCCTGGGCTTTCTGTTTGCCTGTTTGCGCGTGATGGCCAACCTTGCCGAAACATCTGGAGAAGAGGGGTGGAAGGCGCAGGAAAAACCGCTTGAGGCGCTTTTTATCAGCGGATTGATCCTGGTGATCTGGCTGGTGGGGCTATATCCGCAGGTGTTCATGCCGTTGATGACCGGGCTTGCAAAAGCATTTGAACATTTGGGATGATGATCAGGTGTGAGCCGTCGCCGGGTACAGTAGCGGTGAAGCCATAAAACAGGTATAATTCATTTGGTTGGGTGGGGGTTGATAATTTTACTATGTATAACATAAAGCCAAGGAGCTTTTTATGGAACTGGAACAACTTTTAAAACGTATTGAATGGCTGGAAGAAGAACGCCGTAAGGATAAATTGGTTATTTCCACGCTTCAGGATCAAATCAACCGCATGCAGGCAGATATGCCCAGCCTGCGTCAGCAAGTGAATGAGCAGAACCGGGAGATCAACCAGGTGAAGGGCGGCATTGGCCGGATTGATCAGTTTGAGGCTGCCCTGGTGCAGATGCGGGTGGAGTTCAACCGCACCATCGAAGCTCTGGAAAAACAGAGGCTGGAGGGTGTGCGCGAGGGTGACAAGGTGAGGCGGGTGGAAATTGAGGGGATTAATAAGGCCATTGCCGAAGTCCGCAAGGGATTGGATCCCATCCCAGAAATCAAACGTTCGCTGCAGTCGCGCATGGAGGAAGATTTCCGCCTCAGCCGGTTGATTGAAGAAGTGGATCAGAAAATATTGCAAACTTCACGTTCTGATGAAGAGTATCGGCGAGCCTTGCGCCTTTTGGAAGAGAACCAGCGCCAGGACTCAAAGCGCCTGACCGATCAACAGGGAGAAATGGCCGCCCTGCGCAAGCGCGTGGATGAGCAGCGCGGCAAGGTGGACCTGACGGCTGATAACCTGCGCAAAATTGAGGCGCGCATGGCAGAGATCAACGTGGCGGAAACCGAGCGCCGCCAGGCCCAAACTAGTTTTATTGACAAGCAGAACCTGGCCCAGGTGGAACGGGACCGGCTGTGGAAAGAGTGGAGCGTGCGTTTTGAAGAGATTGAAAAGGCATCGCTGGATCTTAATAATGCCTTCCAGCAGTTAGACGCCACACACCGCTCGGTGAAACGCTCGCAGGAAATGCTGGATGAGGTGACCTCACGCTTTGAGCGGCGCATTGTTGAAATCACCGAAATGCAGCGCCTGGCAGAAGACCGCTTCAGGCAGGAATGGAACACTTTCAAGTCTGATGACCAGAAACGCTGGATTAATTACACCCTGGCGCAGGAAGAACAGGCTCGTGAAGTCAACCGGCAATTTGAACTTCTGGGGCAGCAATTGACCGAATTGCGCGAGGTTTTACAGGAAATTCAGGATAACGGCGAGTTGGTTAACCAGGAAACCGTCAAACGCCTCAAGGGGCTGCTGGCCCTGGCGCACGATTGGATGACTTCCTACGAACAGGCCACCGGCAAGGCCAGCCCGGGAGGAAGTTGATCTTCCATGCATGTGGTGGGCACAGCCGGACATGTGGATCACGGAAAATCCACGCTGATTGAAGCCCTGACAGGCACCCATCCCGACCGGCTCAAGGAAGAGCAGGAAAGGGAGATGACCATTGACCTGGGCTTTGCCTGGCTGCGGTTGCCTGGGGGCGAAGAAGTGGGCCTGGTGGACGTGCCAGGACACCGTGATTTTATTGAAAATATGCTGGCAGGGGTGGGCGGTATTGATGCCGCCCTTTTTGTTGTGGCCGCTGATGAGGGAATGATGCCGCAGAGCCGCGAGCACCTGGCCATTCTGGATATCCTGCAAATCCACAGCGGTATCGTGGTGATGACCAAAATTGAGATGATAGATGATCTCGATTGGCTGGATCTGGTGGAGGGAGACATCCGCCAGGCCGTGCAGGGGACTGTGCTGCAGGATACGCCGGTGGTGCGGGTTTCAGCACGTGCTGGCCTTGGCCTGGATGAATTGAAAGGTGTGCTGGCCAAAATTCTGGCTTCCTGCCCGGCGCGCCCAGATTTAAAAAGACCGCGCCTACCGGTGGACCGGGTGTTCAGCATGCCGGGCTTTGGCACGGTGGTGACGGGGACTTTGTTGGATGGATCGTTGCGGGTGGGGGATGAAGTTGTGGTGCTGCCCGAAGGAATCAGCGGACGGGTGAGGGGACTGCAGACGCACCGGCAGAAGGAAGAAGTGGCTTTTCCGGGCAGCCGCACCGCGGTCAACCTGGGCGGGGTGAGCCTGGAACAGGTACGAAGAGGCTGCGTGGTGGCGCGGCCGGGTGCTTATGCACCCACCCAATGGCTGGATGTTTCGTTCAGGCTGCTGCCAGATGCAAGCGGCCCTCTGCGCCACCAGGCTGAAATCAAGTTTTACCTGGGGGCGGCTGAAGTGATGGGACGGGTGCGCCTGCTGGGCGCAGAAGAATTGAAGCCCGGCGAGACCGGCTGGCTGCAAATTTTGCTCAACACACCCGTGGTGGCCGTGCGGGGCGACCGCTATTTGCTGCGGCGGCCTTCGCCCGGGGAAACCCTGGGCGGGGGGATGGTGGTGGATGCTCAACCCGCTGAACGGCATAAACGTTTTGACCTCAATGTGCTTGAAAGCCTGTCGGCCCTGGCGCGAGGCACCCCTGAAGAACTGCTGGTTGGCGCCCTGCAGGCGCTGGGCTCAGGAACCATGGTGGAAGCAGCAGCGCGCGCCAGATTGACCCCGGCGCAGGCCGCGGCAGCGTTGGAAGCAGCCCTGGCGGCCGGGCAGGTGGTGCGTTTGGAAGAAACCGGCGATGGGCTTCTAATGACCAGCACTCAGGCGGATAATGAAATAAACCGGCTGGTGAAGGAATTGAGCGCCTACCATCAGGCTTTTCCACTGCGAAAGGGCGCCCCACGCGAGCATATCAAGAGCCGGTTGAAACTGCCGCCGCGCCTGTTCAATGCCCTGACCGCCTATGCAGCGCACATGGAAAAAGTCGCCGAGGAAGGCCAGCTTTTGCGCGCTGCCAGTCACGCCGTTAAATTGACACCTGCCCAACAGGGGGCGGTTGAGCGCTGGCTGGCCGGGTTTGCCCGCCAGCCTCACAATCCGCCTACTGTGAAAGAGGGTCAAACTGCGCTGGGAGAGGAATTATTCTCGGCAGTGGTGGAAATGGGCCTGTTGAAACAGGTTTCAGATGAAGTAGTGTTCAGGCCGGACGATTATGAAGCCCTGAAGGAATGGGTGCTTGAAAAATGCCGGCACGACCAGACCATCACTGTTGTTGAGTTTCGCGACCGGTTCCAAACCAGCCGGCGCTACGCCCTGGCTTTGCTGGAATATCTGGATGCGCAGGGGGTGACCGTGAGGGATGGAGATTTTCGCCGGCTGGCCAAAAAGTAAAAATACGCCCGTTCAATACAGGCTCGTTGATTCACATTGGACGGATGCAAATTTCTGTTTCCCTGTTTTGCATTTTTGTGTTAAACTTAACGATTGTCATGCGCGGCATTAAAGTGTTCTTCTGTCTGATGTTCGTCACGCTCTCAGCAGCCGGCCTGGCGCTGGCGCAGAGCAGCGGGCCTTTCATCGCGGCTCCATTTGGTGGACAGGCTTTGCAGGGGGTGGTGGAAGTGCGCGGCAGTGTCGGCGAGACGCCCATTGCGGGCGCCAGTCTGTTTTTTGGCTATACTGAGGCGGAAAACAAAACCTGGTTTCCCCTGGCCATGGCAGGCCAGCCGGTGAAAGAAGGTGTTCTGGCGCGCTGGGACACCACCATGATGACCGATGGGCAATATGATTTGCAGCTGCGGGTGGATTTGAAGGACGGCAGCCAGCTGACGGCCGAAGTGAGAGGGGTGCGGGTGCGTAATTACTCTCCAATAGAGGCGGATACACCGGTCCCTGTGGCGCCAGACCGGCCCACCCTGACCCCTTATCACACCCGCACACCGGTGCCAACCGCCACCTATTTGCCATACCAGCCCACCCCGGCGCCGACCAACTCGCTGCGAGTGATGCCGGATCATTTACTGGATAGCCTGAGCGGCGGCGCTGTTGCGGCTGTGCTCTTTTTTATTCTTTTGGGAGTGTACCTGGTTTTACGCCGGGCGATGAGGTATTAATGACGGATCAAACACCACTGCCTGAAGCAGAACTTCCTTTTTTGATTGCCGGCCTGGGAAACCCTGGTCGGGAATATCGCGAGACGCGCCACAACATCGGTTTTATGCTGGTGGATGAATTGAGCCAGGCCTGGGGGTTTCGGCTGAGCCGGGTGCAAAACAAGGCCATTGTCACCACCGGGCAGTTCCAGGGGCGGCGGATCATTCTGGCGAAGCCGCAAACCTATATGAACCTTTCGGGGCAGGCCATCAGCTCGCTGACGAAATTTTACAAGGTGCCGGTGGAACATTTGATTGTGGCTCACGATGACCTTGACCTGCCGCTGGGCACCATCCGGCTGCGGCCGGGCGGGGGCTCGGCCGGTCAGAAAGGCGTGAGTTCGACGATTGAACAGCTTGGCACGCAAAGTTTTCCGCGGCTGCGCCTGGGCATTGGCCGCCCGCCGGGGCGGATGGATGCCGCCGATTACGTGCTGGAGAATTTTCTAAAACCAGAAAAAGAAATTCTGGCCCAGGTGCTTGAACATGCCCGCAAAGCGGTTGAAGTGTTTATCCTTTCTGGTTTAAACCAGGCAATGAATGAATTTAATGGCTCCCTTCTAAAGGAGTGATGATGCTCTCATCCTTCCGTCAGCTGTCTGCCTACCAGGTGTTGATTGATGACTTGCGGCAGGGAAAAAATATTCTGCCGCTGGCCCTGCCGCGAGCTGTGAGGCTTGCCGCAGGGGCTTCCATTCAGGAAGACCTGGCTGTTCCGGTGCTGTATATCACAGACCGGACAGACCGGGCGCTGGTGCTGCAGGATGAGCTTTCATTCTGGTCGCCGAAAGCCTTTCGTTTGCTCTTTCGCGCGCCAAACCCGCTGTTTTATGAACAGGCCGCCTGGGGGACAAACACAAGGCGCGAACGCCTGCAGGTGCTGACGGCGTTAGCTTCTTATCACATTCCGGGGGCGGCCAAACCGGTTTTGCCGCCGGTGATCATTGCGCCGGCGCGAGCTCTGATGACCCGCACCCTGCCGCGGCGCGAATTTATCAAAGGTTCCAAACAATTGAAAGTGGGGCAAAGCCAGCCCATGGACCAGCTTTTGCGCCAATGGGTGGATTTGGGTTACCAGCCGGAAGAAATCGTGATCGAAACCGGGCAGTTTTCAAGGCGCGGCGGCATTGTGGATATCTGGCCACCCTCTGAGCCGCTGCCGGTGCGGGTGGAATTCTTTGGGGATGAAATTGACACCCTGCGCAGTTTTGACCCGGCCAGCCAGCGCACAGTGAAAGCGGTCCAATCCCTGCAGGTGACCCCGGCCCGCGAAGTGCTGCCGGGAAAGGCGGTCGAACAGGGGCTGGAGACGCAGGGGCTGACCGAATTTGACCTGCCGCGGGTGCACCGCTTCCCATCCAGCCTGCTCGATTACCTGCCGCCCCAGGCGCTGGTGTTGATTGATGATTGGGATTTGCTGCGCATGCGGGTGACGGAAATTGAAGAGCAGGCGGTGAAGCTGCGGACAGAATCGATCCACGAAGGACTGCTGGCGGAGGACTTCCCGGTCCCTTATTTATCCTGGTCGGAAATTGAAGACAGCCTGGGGGCGCACCGGGTGGTGAACCTGGGGCGTTCAGGGGTTGAGGAAGCGGCCGCGATCAGTCAATCATTCCAGGGGGGTCCGCGCTTTGGCGGCCGCCTGAAGGCGATGATGGACTACCTGGCGGATGTGGCGATGGCGGGCGAAGGGGCGGTGGTTGTGTCCCGTCAGGCCACCCGCCTGAAGGAACTGTGGCAGGAACAGGTGGTGGATCTGCCGGAAGACGGCAGCCTGCCCGAGTTCCTTGAAGGAACCCTGAGCGAAGGCTGGACCCTGGTGGATGACCAGCAAAAGCACCAATACCTGTTCACAGACAGCGAGGTGTTCGGCTGGGAACGGCCGCAGCCGCGCCAGCGCGCCCGTCCGGTGGCTGAGACACCGGAAATGGCCTACGCTGACCTGCGCGTGGGCGACTGGGTGGTGCATGTGGATTACGGCATCGGCCGGTATGAAGGGCTGGTGCGGCGCACTGTGGAGGGGGTGGAACGCGAGTTTTTGTGCATTGAATATCACGGCGGCGACCAGGTGTTTGTGCCGGTGTATCAATCGGACCGCCTGACCCGCTATATTGGCCAGGATGCCACGCCGCCGGCCCTGAGTCATTTGAACGGCACCGATTGGACCCATACCAAAGAGAAGGTGAACGAGGCGGTGCAGCAGGTGGCGGATGAACTGCTGGACCTTTACGCCCGGCGCCAGGTGGCGGAGGGTTTCTCTTTCCAGCAGGATACCCCCTGGCAGAAGGAATTGGAAACCAGTTTCCCGTACATTGAAACAGAAGACCAGCTGCGGGCGATCAACGAGGTGAAACGCGACATGGAAAGCACCCGCCCGATGGACCGGCTGCTGTGCGGGGATGTGGGCTACGGCAAGACGGAAGTGGCGCTGCGGGCGGCTTTCAAGGCGGTGATGAACGGCCGGCAGGTGGCAGTGCTGGTGCCCACCACTGTGCTGGCGCAGCAGCATTACGAAACTTTCAGGCAGCGACTGGCGGCTTTTCCGGTGCAGGTGGAAATGCTTTCGCGCTTCCGCACAGCGAAGGAGCAGGACACCATTTTGGAAAATCTGCGCACCGGAAAACTGGATATCATCATCGGCACGCACCGCCTGGTGCAGACCGATGTGGCGTTTAAGGACCTGGGCCTGGTGATTATTGACGAGGAACAGCGCTTTGGGGTGACCCACAAGGAACACCTGAAGAAACTGCGCGCGGAAGTGGATGTGCTGACGCTCACGGCCACGCCGATCCCGCGAACGCTGTACATGGCGCTGACCGGGGTGCGCGATATTTCGACCATCAACACGCCGCCAGAGGAACGCCTGCCGATCATCACGCACATTGGCCCCTATTCGCCGCGGCTGGTGCGCCAGGCCATATTGCGCGAGCTGGAACGCAATGGACAGGTCTTTTTTGTGCACAACCGGGTGCAAACCATCCCGGCCATGCTGATGCACCTGAAAAACCTGGTGCCTGAAGCCGAAATTGGCATTGGCCACGGGCAGATGCACGAACACGAACTGGCGGATGTGATGCACCGCTTCACCCACGGCGAGATTGATGTTCTGCTGTGCACTTCCATTATCGAATCCGGGCTGGATATTCCCAACGCCAACACGCTGATTGTGGATCGCGCCGACACTTTTGGCCTGGCGCAGCTTTACCAGCTGCGCGGCAGGGTGGGGCGGGGCTCGCAGCGGGCCTACGCGTATTTCTTCCGGCACCGGCGCAAACCGCCGACCGAAGAAGGGCTGGAGCGCCTGGAGGTGATCGCCGAGAACACCCAGCTTGGCGCGGGTTATTCCATTGCCATGCGCGACCTGGAAATGCGCGGGGCGGGCGAACTGCTGGGCACGCGGCAGCACGGCTACATTGCTGCGGTGGGCTTCCACCTGTATACACGCCTGTTGGGGCAGGCGGTGGTGGCGCAGCGCAAGGCGCGCGGCCTGCCGGCTCAGCCGGTCACCGCGGCGGTGGCGCAGGCGCAGACAGCCGCCATGGTGAACGTGGAGCTGCCGCTTTCAGCAGGGATTCCGCTGGATTATGTTTCCGACCAGAATATGCGCCTGCGTTTATACCGCCGCCTGGCGGACCTGCGCAGCGAGGTGGACCTGGAAGCCATGCGAACTGAGATGGCCGACCGCTTTGGCCCGCTGCCGGAAGGCGCTGCAAATTTATTCTTCCAGATGCAGGTCAAGATCATGGCGGAAGAAAAAGGACTGGCTTCGGTGACCGTGGAAAACGATCAACTGGTGCTGCGGTATCCGGCGCTGCCGGAAGGCAGCCCGCCGCGCAATCTGCCTTCATTGGGACCGCTGGCGCGCACCGGCAAAACCAGTTACTGGCTGCCTTACAAGGCCGCGCCTGAAGATTGGCGCGAGCGCCTGGTGAATGTTTTAATGCTGCTGCCGAAAGGATAGTGTATAATCACTCCATGCTCAAACGACCCACCCCCATCCCTGACTCATATTGGGTGATCCCCGGGCGGTTTTTAGCGGGCGAATACCCGGGCGGCACCAGCGAAGATACGACCCGGGCGACCCTGCGCAGTTTTATTGCCTCAGGAATCACCGCGTTTATCGATCTCACCAATCCAGGTGAATACGGCCTTTTGTCTTATCAAGACTGGCTGCTTGAAGAAGCGAAAGCTGCCGGCAAAAAAATGTCCTATCACCGCCATTCCATCCGTGACTTTGGCACGCCCACAGAGGAAGAAATGGTGGCCACGCTGAATGTGATTGCGGATGCGCTGCAGGCCGGCGAGACGGTGTATATGCACTGCATGGCCGGGCGCGGGCGCACCGGCACGGTGGTCGGGTGTTTTCTGGTGGAAGCTGGCCTGAAGGGGGATGATGCCCTGGTGGAACTGCAGCGCCTGCGGCAGTCCATGCCTTCGGCCATCCATCCTTCACCGGAAGCCATCGGGCAAAAATGGATGGTTTCATATTGGTATCCTCATCTCAACGGGAAGGTGACGCCTTATGAATTGGACGCGCGAGCAGGTGCTGGCGCAAGCGCCGGATGATAGATCTGTCAAAGCAGCGGAGCCTTTAGCCCGGACGGGTAAATGGCGCACGCTGGCTCACAATGAGCGGGCTGTCTGGGGAGAAATTCAGGGCAGCGGCAAAGACCCTTACCGGGTGGTGATTGACCTGGCTGAGGGAGTTGCCTACAATTGTTCCTGCCCATCTCCAAAATTTCCCTGCAAGCACAGCCTGGCGCTCTTTTTGCTGCTGGCCGGACAGCCAGGTTCATTTGATACACCCGAAGCCCCGGCCTGGGTGTCGGAATGGCTGGCCAAACGCGATGCACGCTCCAAAAAGCAGCAGGAAAAGGCGGCTGCGGCAGTGGTGGCGGCGGAAAAGCCAGCCGGTGAGACCGCCCCAGCCCAGCCGAACAAGCGCCAGCTTGAACGCCATGCCAGGGTGCTGGCAGGCATGGATGAACTGGAAAAATGGATGGGCGACCTGATGCGCCAGGGTTTGGCCTCCACCCAGACGGGCGGATGGAACCCGCCGGCCGGACGCATGATTGATGCACAGGCACCGGGTCTGGCGCGCCGCCTGAACGACATGAATTCGACCCCCTTCAGCGGGGAGGGCTGGCAGACCCGCCTGGTGGAACAACTGGGTGATCTGCAGTTGATCATCAGCGCCTACCGCCGCCTGGACAGCCTGCCGCCTGAAATTCAAGCTTCAGTGCGCAGCCAGGTGGGTTTCAATCAGACCCAGGAAGAAGCCCTGGCCCAACCACCGTTCAGCGACACCTGGCTGGCCCTGGGGCAGAGCCTGGAATTCGAAGATCAAGTTATGGTGCAGCGAACCTGGCTGTGGGGGCAAAAGGAAGCACGCCCGGGGTTGATCCTGGCGTTTTCTGCGGCCGGACAGCCCTTCAATCAGCCGGTGATTCCAGGGATTGAAGTGGATGCAGAGATGGTGTTTTACCCGGCGGCGCTGCCGCTGCGCCTGATGCCGAAAAAGATCAACGAAACCCGGCCTCTTGGTGCTTTCGCGCCCTGTTTCAGCATTGATGAAAACCTGCAGGCCTGGCGCAGAGCTCTAACCAGCGAGCCCTGGTTGAACCGTTTTCCTTTCTGTGTGGCTGATGCCCGCCTGATGCCTGTGAAGGACGCCTGGTTTGTGCTGGATGCCCGCGATCAGGTGCTTCCGGTGGTGCGCAATTTTGCTTATCCGTGGCAGTGGCTGGCCATCAGCGGCGGGCAGTCCGTTCCGGTGTTTGGCGAATGGGACGGAAGGGAATTTATGCCGCTGAGTCTCTGGTGGCAGGATCATCTGGTTATTTTCAGCCGGCAGGCGGGGGCATGATGAGCGATACACTGGAAAAAAACTGGCAAATATTGGTTAACACGGCCCTGCTGGGCACCGAGCGGCAGCCTTTGCCGCTGCCTGAGCCCACCGATGGCTTAAGCTCAAGTCTGCATAAGCTGGCTGGATTACCGGCAGAAAAACAAAACCTGCTGGCCGCGGCGCTGCTGGGGGCTTGCCGCAAGGCAGCGTTGGGCGTGGGCGTGCGCGATCCGCTGGATCAGCCCCCTTCTCCGGCTCCAGCCGAGCCGCTTGCGGTGTGTTCGCCGCAGGCGGCTGCCTGCCTGAGCCGGATTTTGGGCAACAAATGGCAGCAGCTGCTGATGGAATATCTCCAATTGCTGCAGGATCACCGGCAGCTAGCCCCAACCCGCATGCTGCCTGAACTGCTGGACCAGGGACGCAAGAACCTGGAAGTGCGCACGGCGTTGATGAAAGTGATTGGCGAGCGCGGGCGCTGGCTGGCGATGATGAACCCGGCCTGGGATTATGCCGCCAGCGGCGGGGCAGCGGCTGAACAGGCCTGGCAGACGGGCAAGAAAGCGGCGCGTTTGCAGGCATTGACAGAAATCAGGACGCTGGACCCGGCGCGCGGTCGGGCTTTACTGGAAGAAGCCTGGAAATCGGAAGGGGCGGTGGAGCGGGCTTCGCTGCTGGGGGCTCTGGAAGAAGGGTTGAATCCTGAAGATGAAGCCTTTTTGGAAGCGGCCCTGGATGACCGTTCAATGGAAGTGCGCGCCATTGCCGCTGACCTGCTGACCCGCCTGCCGGAATCGGCGCTGGTGGGGCGCATGCAGGAGCGCGGGCTGGCGCTGTTGAAATTCCAGCCGGGTTTCTTGCTGGTCAAGCCGTCGCTGGAGGTGATTTTGCCGAAGGACGTGGACGACGCCATGGCACGCGACGGCATCAAAAAGGGCGGGGGCAAGAAAGCGGAAAAATCGGAGCGCCTTGCCTATATCATCCAATCCATTCCGCCGCGCTTCTGGAATCAGACCTGGAAGGCTTCACCGCGGCAGATTCTGGAAGCTGCCAAAGACTCCGATTGGTTTGAACTGCTGGGCGGCGCCTGGACCATTGCGGCGGCGGTCAATAAGGATGTGGAATGGCTGGAAGAACTGCTGGGACATTTCCCCTCGGGCGCCATTTTTAATCAACTTCCGGATGAGCGGCGGGAACTGTACCTGTTGGGATGGTTGAATACCAAGAATTATGTGATGGCCTGGAAAGTTCTGGCCGATATCAAGAAACCGCTGGGCTATGAAGCCAGCGCCGCCGTGTTCGACCAGCTCTGGAATCTCTATGTGGTGGCGCAGAGCACCACGCACAGTGAATGGGAGGCCAACAGTGAAGTGTATCACCTGTGCTATTATCTGCACCCGCGGGTGGTGGAACGCAAGGACCGGCTGACCGGGGTTAAGAATGCCTCCTCTTCACATTGGGAGGGACTCACTGAAAAGGTTGTGGATTTGTTAAGTTTTCGCCAGGAAATGTGGACGGCGGTTATTTCGACTTCAAAATAATTTGATCTGGAGGAACAATGAGCGCAGTTTTACGCCAACATGCAGAACAGGAATATGCCCATGAACTGGCCGAGTTGAGCCAGCAGGATAAGCGCCAGCGGCCGGCAAACTGGAAACTTTCACCCTGGGCCGTGGTGACTTACCTGGTGGGCGGTAAATTGGACAATGGGTTCGAAGTGACCCCCAAGTACATTGGCAGCCGCCGTTTGATGGAAATTGCCGTGGCCACCCTGGCCACCGACCGCGCTTTGCTGCTGCTGGGCGTGCCGGGCACCGCTAAAAGCTGGGTTTCCGAACATCTTGCCGCCGCCATCAGCGGCGACTCCACCATGCTGGTGCAGGGAACAGCCGGCACCGGCGAAGAATCCATCCGCTACGGCTGGAATTATGCCCGGCTGCTGGCCGAAGGGCCTTCCATGCAGGCGCTGGTGGCCACGCCGGTGATGCGCGCCATGCAGGACGGCAAGATTGCCCGCCTTGAAGAACTGACCCGCATTCCCGCGGATGTGCAGGACACTTTGATTACTCTGCTTTCTGAAAAGACCATGCCGGTGCCGGAATTAAACACGGAAGTGCAGGCGGTAAAGGGCTTCAACATGATTGCCACTGCCAACGACCGCGACCGCGGCGTGAACGAACTTTCGAGCGCCCTGAAACGCCGTTTTAACACGGTGGTGCTGCCGCTGCCGGACACCATTGAAGATGAAGTGGATATTGTGAAGCGACGCGTGGACAGCCTGGGCAAAGCCCTGGAAATTCCGGCTGAAAAACCCCCGCTGGAAGAGATCCGGCGCGTGGTGACCATTTTCCGCGAACTGCGCAGCGGCACAACGGTGGACGGTAAAACCAAGGTGAAATCGCCCAGCGGCACCCTGAGCAGCGCCGAGGCCATTTCCGTGGTCAGCAACGGCCTGGTGATGGCGGGGCATTTTGGCGACGGTAACCTGCACGCCAATGATATCGCCGCCAGCCTGGTGGGCGCTGTGGTGAAGGACCCCGTTCAGGACCGGCTGATCTGGCTGGAATATCTGGAAACGGTGGTGAAGGAACGCGACGGCTGGAAGGACCTCTACCGCGCCTGCCGTGAGATCAGTGAATAATTTGGAGCTGTGATGCCGATTACAGTCTTTGGCATACGCCATCATGGACCGGGATCCAGCCGCAGCCTGGTGGCCGCCCTGGAAAACCTGAAACCGGATGCGATTCTGGTGGAAGGGCCGCCGGACGGAGCCGATGTGCTGGCGCTGGCGGGCAAGGAAAAGATGCACCCGCCGGTGGCCATGTTAATTTACCGGCCAGAAGAACCCGGCCAGGCGGTATTTTATCCTTTTACCATTTTCTCGCCGGAATGGCAGGCCGTTCAATACGGTCTGCGCAACCAAATTCCGGTGCGTTTTATGGATCTGCCCCAGGCGGTGCAGCTGGCGCAGCGGGCCGCCCTGGCTGAAGAAATGGCCAGAAAGCTGGAGGCGGGCGAAGAACTTGAGGCGCCTGCCGTTGAGGAGAAAACGGAACCTGAAGAGGTTGAAGTCCAGCAGGACCCCCTTGGATACCTGGCGCGGGCGGCCGGCTTTGAGGACGGCGAACGCTGGTGGGAATACCTGGTGGAGGGGCGCAAGGAAAACCGCGCGGGCATTTTTGAGGCAGTGCTGGAAATGATGACCGCTCTGCGCGAAGAGCGCGACGCCTCAGGCGAAGTGCCGCCGCTGGTGGAACAGCAACGTGAAGCCAGCATGCGCCAGATTATCCGTGACGCGGAAAAAGATGGCTTTGAGAACATTGCCGTGGTGTGCGGCGCCTGGCATGCGCCGGCGCTGGTCAAAATGCCAGCCAAAAAGGCGGATGCAGACCTGCTGAAGGGATTGCCCAAAGTGAAAGTGGCGGCCACCTGGATTCCCTGGACAAATGACCGCCTGGCGACGTCCAGCGGCTATGGGGCAGGGGTGCGCTCTCCGGGCTGGTATGCGCATCTGTGGGAAAATCCCGAAGACGCTGTGGTGCAGTGGATGGCGCGGGCGGCGCGCCTGCTGCGCGAAGAAGACCTGGAAGCCTCGGCGGCGCATGTGATTGAAGCCGTGCGCCTGGCAGAAACCCTGGCCATGATGCGCGGCCGGCCCATGCCTGGACTGGATGAATTAAATGAAGCATCGCGCTCAGTGTTCTGCTATGGAAGCGACCTGCCCATGCGGATTATTGCCCGCCGCCTGGTGGTGGGCGAGGTGTTGGGTACCGTGCCCGATGAAACACCCCTGATGCCCTTCCACCAGGATTTGCAGCGTTTGCAGAATGCCTTGCGTCTGAAACCGGAAGCGACAGCCCGCACGCTGGAACTGGACCTGCGCAATTCAAAGAACAGCCTGGATCTGGACCGCAGCCACCTGCTGCACCGCCTGACCCTGTTGGAGATTCCCTGGGGCAGGCTGGGTTCGACTTACGGCAAAGGCACCTTCCGCGAAGTGTGGACTTTGGAATGGAAGCCTGAGCTGGCTGTGGCGGTGATGGAAGCGGCGCGCTGGGGCAACACGGTGGAAGATGCTGCAGTGCAGTGGGCGCGGGCTGAGGCCAAACAGACCCATTCACTGGCTGCCCTGACCGAACTGATTGACCTGGCCATTCTGGCCGACCTGGATGCAGTGACCGGCGACCTGGTGACACGGCTGCAGAGTTTATCGGCCTTATCCAGCGACGTGAGCGAATTGATGTCGTCGCTGCCGGGGCTGGTGGGGGTGATGCGCTACGGTAACGTGCGCAAATCTGAGGTGGAACAGATTGGCCCGGTGGTGGACGGCCTGGTGACGCGCATTTGCGTGGGGCTTGCGCCGGCCTGCTCAGGCCTGGCGGATGAAGCTGCCCGCGACATGTTCACCCAGCTGAACAATACCGACAAGGCGATCCGCCTGCTGGCCATGGACGAACACACTTCGGAATGGACGGGGGCGATTCGCAAAGTGGCGGAGAACTGCAACACCCCGCTGCTGCAGGGGCGCGCCGCGCGAATTCTGCTAGATAACAAGGATGACCAGCCGGAGGACACTGCCCGGCGCATGGGCCTGGCGCTTTCACGGGGCACGCTGCCTGAGGTGGCTGGCGCCTGGGTGGAAGGCTTCCTGCACGGCAGCGGCCTGCTGCTGGTTTATGATGAAACCCTGTGGGGATTGATCAACGGCTGGCTGGCCGGGGTGACGGATGAGGCCTTCATTCAACTGCTGCCTCTGCTGAGGCGCACTTTCTCCACTTTTCCGGCTGGCGAACGCAAACAGATCAGCCTGCGTTTCAGCCACCATTCCGGGGCTACGCAGACCGAGGAGATCTACGATTCCGGGCAGGTGGAACAGATGCTGCCGCTGCTGGAGAAGCTGCTGGGCCTGAACGATGAAAAGAGCGTGAGCGATGGACAGTAACCCTCAAGAAACCGTCACCCGCAGCGAACTTCTGCGCCGCTGGCGCCTGATTTTGGGCTCGAGCGGATCGGAAGGGCTGCAGGTGGAATTGAATCAGAATGACCAGGCGATGGACCGCAGCCTGGAAGCGCTGTATGAGGCCAAAGGCAAGGGTGGCCTGGGGGCTTCCTCGCCAAATGTGGCGCGCTGGCTGGGCGATATCCGCAATTTCTTTCCATCATCCGTGGTGCGCATCATGCAGATGGATGCTTTGGAACGCCTGAACTTGAAGCAGATGCTCCTGGAGCCGGAACTGCTGGATTCGGTGGAAGCGGATGTGCACCTGGTGGCCAATCTGGTGGCGCTGCGCAGCCTGATCCCCGGCAAAACCCTGGCCACGGCCAAGGAGGTGGTGCGGCGGGTGGTGCGTGAGCTGGAACGCAAACTATCGCTGCCGATGCGCCAGGCCGTGACCGGCAGCCTGAACCGGGCGGTGCGCAACCGGCGGCCGCGCCTGCGTGAAATTGACTGGCACCGCACCATCAGGGCCAATCTGAAAAATTACCAGCCCGAATACCGCAGCGTGGTGCCTGAAGTGAGAATCGGTTACGGGCATAAACGCAGCAAGCTGCGCGATATTATTTTGTGCGTGGACCAGAGCGGTTCGATGGCTTCGTCGGTGGTCTATTCGGGCATTTTTGCCGCAGTACTGGCTTCATTAAGTGCCGTCAGCACACGGCTGGTGGTGTTTGACACGGCTGTGGTGGATTTGACCGACCAGATGACGGATCCGGTGGAAATGCTGTTTGGCATTCAACTGGGCGGCGGAACGGATATCAACAGTGCCCTGGCTTACTGCACCTCGCAGATCACCCGGCCGCAGGATACCATTCTGGTGCTGATTTCTGACCTTTACGAAGGCGGCAACGCGGAAGAGATGATTCAACGGGCAGGGCTGCTGGTGAGCATGGGGGTGCAGGTGGTGGCGCTGCTGGCGCTGGATGACGCCGGGCGGCCTTCATATGATCATCATAACGCCCAGCGGCTTTCGGCCTTTGGCATTCCGGTGTTTGGCTGCACACCCGACCAGTTCCCTGACCTGATGGCGGCAGCTCTGCAGCGCCGCAACCTGCAGGATTGGGCTGCTGGCCAGGGCATTCAGCTTTCATGGGCCGGCCAGGAAGAAAATTAAAAAAAGATTTAGCAACATCGCATGATGCGCTTTCACCACCCACCCCCCGGCCCCCTCCCGCGCCATCAACTCTGTGAAGGTAGTGAGGACAGGCGCGGGAGGGGGAACCCGTTTGTTGGGGAATTTTTGCCCCCAAAAGCGGGGCAAAAATTCCCCGTGCGGTCATTTTCCTGATTGAAAGTATATAAGCAGGAAGCGTTGAATTGTGAAATCGGAGAAACAGCCACAGAAATTGGCAAGTTTATGTGAAATGCTGATAATAATTGGAGGATAACATGGCAGCACTAAAAGAAGTTCAGCTTTACCGGGAAAACTTTCAAAACGAAGTGGACAGCGCCTTCCTGTACCGCACCCTGGCGGGACTGGAGAAACAGGAAAATCTGTCGCAGGTATACCTGCACATGGCCCAGGCCGAGGAGGAACACACCGGTTTTTGGGAAAAGAAACTGGCTGATGCTGGCGCGCCGGTGAAGGGGCGTAAACCCACCTGGCGGGCGCAGGCGCTGGCAGTGCTGGCCAAACAATTTGGCCCCGGTTTTGTGCTGCCAACCCTGATTGGCAAGGAAAAAGACGGCGGCAACGCTTACAGCGGGCAGGAAGAAGCCCGGGAAACCACCATGGCAGCCGAAGAGCGTTCGCATGAACGGCTGCTGACGACCATTGTCAGCAAGTCGCGGGGCGGCATGGAGGGGGGGATGCTGGCAGCCCTGGAAGGGCGGCACCGCAGCGGCGGGGGGAATGCGCTGCGCGCGGCAGTGTTGGGCGCCAACGACGGCCTGGTATCCAACCTGAGCCTGGTGATGGGCGTTGCCGGGGCCGATTTAAGCGGCCATACCATTTTAATCACCGGCCTGGCCGGGCTGCTGGCGGGCGCAGGTTCGATGGCACTGGGGGAGTGGCTTTCGGTGCAGAGTTCGCGCGAACTGTATGCGCATCAGATTGAGATCGAAAAGCGCGAACTGGCCCTGATTCCGGAAGAGGAACAGGCGGAACTGGCATTGATTTACCAGGCCAAGGGTCTCAGCCGCGAGGCGGCCCAGGACCTGGCAAAGAAAATCATGGAAAATGAATCTTCCACGCTGGATACGCTGGCGCGGGAAGAGCTGGGTGTGGACCCGGAAGAACTGGGCGGCTCGGCCTGGGAGGCGGCTTTTACTTCCTTCTTCCTGTTTGCCATCGGCGCCATCATTCCGGTGGCCCCGTTCATTTTCACCAGCGGCATGACCGCCATTTTCATCAGCCTGGCGGTGAGCGCCCTCGGCCTGTTTGGCATTGGCGCGGCCATCACCCTGCTGACGGGGCGCAATGTGTTTGTTTCAGGTTTTCGCCAGGTGCTGTTTGGCCTGGTGGCAGCCGGCCTGACCTTTGTGATTGGCCGCATCATCGGGGTCTCGATCAGCGGATAGGTGAAAAGCGGCGACCGGCTGGATGGATTGCCAGAGAACAGTAAAGGCGCACACCTGTGCGCCTTTTTGATACCTGGAAAACACCCTCCTGATCACTCAATAAACTTTCGTTTCCATTCGTAGAGCTTGTTGAGCGCCTCAATGGGAGAGAGGGTGTTGATGTCGAGTTCTTTAATTTCGTTGATCAGCGGGTTGGTCTCAGGGAAGAGCGCCATTTGCTGCGGGATGACCGGGTTGAGGCGCACGGCTTTGCCGGATGAAAGCTCCAGCTGGCGCAGAATCTCATTGGCGCGCTGGATGACGGGTTGAGGCATGCCGGCGATTTGTGCCACATGGATGCCGTATGAGCGGTCAGCCCCGCCGGGGACAATTTTATGCAGGAAAACCACCGTGCCCTGGGCTTCGCTGACGGCTACATTATAGTTTCGCACGCCCGGAAGCAGTTCAGAAAGCTGGGTCAGTTCGTGGTAATGGGTGGCAAAGAGGGTGTGGGCGCGCAGGCGGGGATGATTATGGATATATTCGACCACCGCCCAGGCAATGGATACGCCGTCGTAGGTGCTGGTGCCGCGGCCAATTTCATCCAGCACCAGCAGGCTGCGGCCGGTGGCGTGGTTGAGAATGTTGGCGGTTTCGACCATTTCGACCATGAAGGTGGACTGGCCGGCGTGAATCTCATCCTGAGCGCCGATGCGGGTGAAAATACGGTCCACCAGGCCAATGTGGGCCGAAGCCGCCGGGACAAAACTGCCCATCTGGGCCATCAGCACAATCAGGGCCACCTGGCGCAGGAAGGTGCTCTTGCCGCTCATGTTGGGGCCGGTGATGATGCGCACAATTTCGCCATCTTCAAAGCGGGCATCGTTGGAAATGAAGCGTTCGCCTTTCAGGCTGCGTTCCACCACCGGGTGGCGGCCGTCGGCAATATCCAGCACGCCGTTGGCTGAGACCTGCGGACGGATGTAGGCGCCGAGGGCGGCCGTTTCGGCCAGCGAGATGAGCACATCCAGCTCAGCCAGGGTGTGGGCGGTTTCCAGCAGGCGGGCGGCCTGGCGGGAAATTTGAGCGCAGACCTCGCGGAAGAGGCGCACTTCAATTTCGTGAATGCGTTCTTCAGCATTCAGCACCAGGGTTTCGTATTCCTTCATCTCAGGGGTGATGTAACGCTCGGCATTGACCAGGGTTTGCTTGCGGATGTAATTGGCGGGGGCGCTGGTGGTGTTGGAGTGGGTGATCTCAATGTAATAGCCAAAGACCTTGTTATAACCCACCTTGAGGGATTTAATGCCTGTGCGTTCGCGTTCCACGGCTTCAAGCCCGGCAATCCACTCACGGGCATGGCGCGAGGCTTCGATGACCTGATCCAGTTCAGTGGAATAGCCCGGCTGGATGATGCCGGTGTTTTGCAGAGTGGCAGGCGGGTCTTCCTGGATGGCTTTTTCCAGCAGGTCGCGCTCTTCTTCACAGAGGTGAATCGCTGCAGAGAGAGCTGAAAGCGGGGTTTCATCTTGAGGAAGTTTTTGTAGCAGGGCAGGCAGGCAGCCCAGGCTGGAGCGCAGGCTCACCAGGTCGCGCGGCAGAGCATGTCCCGCTTTAATGCGGTTGGTGAGGCGTTCCAGGTCGGCAAAACCGCGCAGGGCGTGGTGCAGCTCAGCGCGCAGCAGGCCGTTTTGCACCAGGTATTCCACCCGGTCCAGGCGCTGGTTGATGCGCGTTACATCCACCAGGGGCATGGAGACCCACTGGCGGATCAGGCGCTTGCCCATGGGGGTGGCGGTATGATCGAGGACGCCGAGGAGGGACCCTTTTTCTTCGCCGGAGCGCAGGGTTTCCGTCAGTTCCAGGTTACGGCGGGTGGCGGCGTCGAGGGCCATAAAATCAGACACGGCGTAGGTGCTGATGCTGGTGAGCAGCGAAAGGGAGGAGGGGCGGGTGTCTTTGAGATACTGCAGGATGACGCCGGCGGCCTGGGCGGCCAGGGATTTCCCGCGCAGGCCGTAGCCATCGAGGGTGGCCACGCCGAAATGGCGCAGCAGGGTTTCTTCGCAGCGGGCGTTCTCAAAATGCCAGGCGGGGTGGCGGGTGATGCGCCCGGGCAGGCCGTCAGGCAGGTCAATGCCTTCAGGGAAGAGCACTTCGGCCGGTTTCAGGCGGGTCAGCTCGGCGCGCAGCTGGGCAGGCGAATCGCCCAGGTCCAGCTCGGTGGCGGCAAACTCGCCGGTGGTGATATCAGCATAGGCCACGCCGCAGCGGCCATCCTGCATAAAGACGGCAGTAAGGTAGTTGTTTGAGTCGCCGCGCAGCAGGCCGGGTTCAACGATGGTGCCGGGGGTGACAATTTGCGTCACCTGGCGCGGGAAAAGCCCGCGGGTGGGTTGGTCGCCAACCTGTTCGCAGATGGCCACACGGTAACCCTTCTCGATGAGGCGGGCCAGGTAGTTCTCCACGGCATGGTAAGGGATGCCAGCCATGGGAACACGCACGCCGCGGGCTACCGGTCGCGAGGTGAGGACGATGTCCAGCTCACGCGAAGCGGTTTCTGCGTCCTGATCAAAGGTTTCGTAGAAATCGCCGAGGCGGAAGAAGAGGATTTCATCGGGGTGCTGGCGTTTGATATCCAGGTATTGTTGGCGAATGGGGGTGACATCATCAGACATAAGATCATTCTAAAGGGAGGCGTCGATTTCGGCAAGGGGTTAAAAAGGGGGGATTTTTCAGGCGAACGTTCGCCTGAAATGTCATCACTTTTCAGAATCAGGGGTCATTGGGTTGCGTTTTTTTGGGGGCTGTACTATAATGACGTCACCATATTCTACCAAAAGGAGGAACACAATGGCGAGTGTAACGTACGAACATGTTTGGAAACGGTTTGGGGATTTCATTGCTCTGAATGACCTGAACATCAAAATCGAGGACAAGGAATTCCTGGTCCTGGTTGGCCCCTCGGGGTGTGGCAAGACGACCGCCTTGCGTTGTCTCGCTGGGTTGGAAGAGATTTCGGATGGCGCCATCTTGATTGGCGACCAGAAGGTCAATGATGTGGCCCCGAAAGATCGCGACATCGCGATGGTCTTCCAATCTTACGCGCTGTACCCGCACATGTCGGTGTTTGATAACATGGCCTTTGGCCTGAAACTGCGCAAAGTACCCAAAGAGGAAATTCGGAAGCGTGTGGAAGAAGCGGCTCAGGTGCTCGGTATCGAACATTTGTTGAAGCGGAAACCCCGTGAACTGTCCGGTGGTCAGCGCCAGCGTGTTGCTGTGGGTCGTGCCATTGTGCGCGAACCCAAGGTTTTCCTCTTCGATGAACCTTTGTCGAACCTGGATGCCAAGTTGAGAGTTCAGACGCGTGCTGAAATCAGCAAGCTGCACCAGCGCCTGCAAACCACCTTCATCTACGTGACCCATGATCAGACCGAAGCCATGACCATGGCGACGCGCATCGCCGTCATGAACAAGGGCGTCCTCCAACAGCTGGACACCCCTCAGACGCTGTATGATCGCCCCGCCAACCTGTTTGTGGCCGGCTTCATTGGCTCACCCTCGATGAACTTCTTCTCTGGCTCGCTGCGCAAAGACGGCGCCAACCTCTTCGTGGATACTGGCGATTTCGCCATCAAAGTCCCCGAAAATCGTGTTGCCACCTACATGCCTCTGGCCGGCAAAGAAATCGTCTTCGGCATTCGCCCTGAAGATATCCACAACCCCACCTTCGCGCCGCCCGGCATCCATGCCGAACCGGTCGAAGCCAAAGTGGATGTGACAGAATTGATGGGTAATGAAATCTTCCTGTACCTGGTGACCGGAAAACACAGCTGTGTGGCCCGCGTTGATCCGCGTACCCGCTTCATGATCGGCGACAAGGTGCAGGTGGTCTTCAATATGGATAACTTCCATATTTTCGACCTCTCAACCGACCGCGAGAATCCACTCGCAGTTCGCTAAACAGAGATAAAACCCTAAAAGCCAAACAAAAAATGACGGTGATCGCAAGATCACCGTCATTTTTTGTTTGTTTCCCCAATAAGATCAGGCTTTTTTGGGACGGGGGAGCAAAAAAGCCAGTCCCAGGGCACCCAGGACGCTGAAAATGCCAACGGCGATAAAGGCATCCTGCCAGAAACGCAGGGGGAAGAGGCGGATGAGGGTATCGGACCAGAGGAAGAGCCAGGTGTCGCCGGTGAAGAAAATCTGGTGAAACACGGTGAAAAGCTGGTAGAAACTGACCGCCACGCCAATGAGAATGGCCGCAATCAGTCCCATGGTCAGCCAGCCGCCGCGGCGCAGGGCCCGGAAATATTCGTCCAGCCAGGCGGCGCGCCAGGCCCAGAAACCCATCACAATGAGGGCCAGCAGAACGATGAACCATGCCACCAGCATGGCCTGCACCAGATTCTTGACGTCCAGCATGTGAGAGAGTTCCCGCTCGGCATAGAGAGGCGTGTTGGCGTCCAGTTTCTGGTTGGCCAGCCAGGATATGTCTTCATTATTAACGAGATAGTCAATGGAAATTTTCGACCATTTCAGGCGGTCTTCCAGGGTGAAGCCGTAGCTGTCGGCGGGAAAGCCGGGCATGCGGTATTCAATTTGCGGGTAAAGAGGCGTGATGAGCAGACGAATGGCGGTCATCATCAGGGCCAGCGGCACCAGAATGGTGATGAGGACGGAGCAGATTTTTTTGATCAATGGGGAGGGATTTTTCATTGCAGACCTTCAACTCCTTCGGTAAATAAATAACTGAGTACCAGATTGTTGGTCAACCATTCGATGGGGGCCAGGTCGTCGGTGAATACCTGCGAAACCGCGGGGTGGGGCTGCAGGCTGGCGATGGTGGTCTGGGCGGTGGTGATCAGCAGCGGGTTGATGTCGCTGCGGTTGACAATGGCCAGGTAATTGGCATAGAAGTTTTCAAGGCGGGTGGGCTGGCGGGTGGCAAAGAGCACGGAATTGAACGAATAAGGCACATCCATTACATAGACGTCGCTGAACACCGAATCAATGGTGGTGCCGAGGGCGTCAATCAACTGACGGTCTTCAGGGCTGCGGCCGATATTGATGGCCATCACGCCGTCTTCCGTCAGGTGATCGTGCACCATCTGAAAAAATTCGCGGGTGGTGAGGTGCGGGGGGATGTAGGGCGGACGGTAGGCATCCACACTGATGATATCATAGCGATAAGGGCTGTGTTCCAAGCCCCAGCGGCCATCCTCGGCGATGGCGTTGATATTGGGCAGATCCATACCAAAATAGCGCTGGCCGACCTCAATGATATCAGGGTCAATTTCGTAACCATCAATGGGGATGGCGCCGTAAACAGCGGTCAACTGGCGGGCTGTGGTGCCGGCGGCCAGGCCGACAATGGCGGCGCGTTCCACGCCAGCCGGATCAAACTGCGCGTTGAACATGGGCGCCACCATCACCTGTTCCCAGGGGCCGTGATAGTCGATCTCTTGAGGATGATAAACCGAATGCATGCCCTGGCCATCGTTAAGGCGCAGATAGCGGTAGCCATCCAGCTCAAGCACCTGAATATAATTATAGGGTGTCTCTTTTTCGTAGATCATGCCCTGTGTGGAGCGATCCCAGCCCTGAACGCCGAAGATGGCCAACAGGATGAGGATGAGGGGCATCCAGACGAAGCGCAAGACAGTGCGGGGGCCGGCAGCCTGCCACAACCCGCCCAGGGCCACCAGCATCAGCAGGCCGCCGATGGCGAGAAAGGTGCGGTAGGTGCCGATGGTGGGAATGAGCAGCAGCACAGGCAGAAAGGTGCCGATGAAGGATCCGCCTGTGGACACCGCGGAAACCAGGCCGGCGGTGCGGCCGGTGGCGGCGGGATCATTGAGCAGCAAACGCAGGCCAAAGGGAGAAGCCGTGCCCAGCAGGGTGACCGGAAGGATGAACAGGACAATAACAGATATGAAGGAACCGGCCAGGATGCCGATATTGAGGGCATCGAAAGCCTCGGCTGAGAGGCGCAGGATGGGGCGTGACACCAGGGGCACCAGGCCGATAAAAAAGGCGGCCCACAGCAAAATCTTGAAGAAGGTGGTGGGGTAGGGGGATTTATCTGCCCAACGCCCGCCGATGGTATAGCCAACGGTGAGGTAGATGAGAATCAGGCCGATGATGGTTGCCCAGACAAGGTTGCTGGTGCCAAAGACGTTTCCCAACAGACGCGAGGCTGAAAGTTCAACGGCCAGGGAAGCAAGACCGGCGGTGAAAACGGTGATCAGGATATAGATGCGGTCAGGTTTCATGGTGTCCTTCTATGAAGATGATGCCCCTGAAGATGAAACCAGGGGAAAGATCTATGAAAGTTCAATTTTACTTGATTTGGGAGTTGCTGTACATTCTATTGCCTATGCAGGCTTCTTAACGTATAATCATAGATCATTGCTATCTGGCAGCTATCTTGATTCGAGGTGATATATGACAAAGCCAACAACCGGTGCGGAAATCCGCCAATCTTTCATTGATTTTTTCGTCAGCAAGGGCCACACCTTTGTGCCTTCAGCTTCATTGGTTCCGGGGGGTGATGCCACCCTGCTGTTCACCAATGCTGGCATGGTGCAGTTTAAGGATGTCTTTCTGGGAACCGATCACCGGCCTTACACGCGGGCTGCCAATTCTCAAAAGTGTATGCGGGTGGCTGGAAAGCACAATGACCTGGATGATGTGGGCCGTGACGATACCCATCATACTTTCTTTGAGATGCTGGGTAACTGGTCATTTGGCGATTACTACAAAAAGGAAGCCATTGCCTGGGCCTGGGAGTTGCTGACCGATGTTTGGGGCATTTCAAAAGAATTGCTCTGGGCCACCTACTTCCAGGATGACAAGGGCAACATTCCCACCGATGAGGAAGCGATGAATGCCTGGCGGGCACAACCCGGTTTCATCTACGATCACGCGCTGCCCTTCGGACGCAAGGAAAACTTCTGGGAAATGGCTGACACCGGCCCCTGCGGCCCGTGCAGTGAAATTCACATTGACCGCGGGATAGAATACTGCGACAAGCAGGGCGAATCGGGGCATGTTTGCCGCGTGAACGGCGACTGCAAGCGCTTTGTGGAACTGTGGAACAATGTGTTTATTCAATATAACCGCATCAACGCTGCCCAGCTCGATCCGCTGCCGGCCTGCCATGTGGACACGGGCATGGGCCTGGAACGCGTAGTTTCGGTGATGCAGAATGTCAATTCCAATTACCGCACGGACCTGCTGTTCCCATTGATCAAGGTTGTCCAAAAACTGACCGGGCATACCGATGCAGAACGGGAAGCCAACTTCACTCCCTACCGCGTGATCGCGGACCATGCACGGGCTTCGTCCTTCCTGATTGCCGACGGCGTGGTGCCGGGAAACACCGGCCGCAATTATATCTGCCGCATGATCATTCGCCGGGCGGCGCGGTTTGGCAGCAAAATTGGCCTGCACAAACCCTTCCTGGCGGAAGTGGCGGAGGTTCTGATTGATAATTACAGCCAGGCCTATCCTGAACTGGCGCGCAACCGCCAGACCATTCTGGACAACCTGCGGCGCGAAGAAGAACGCTTTGCCCGCACAGTGGAAGCCGGCATGGCGCGCCTGGAGGAACTGCTGGACGAACTGAAAGCCAGCGGCGGCACGGTACTGGATGGACACAAGGCTTTTGACCTGTATGCGACCCTGGGTCTGCCGCTGGAATTGACCCGCGATGTGGCCCGCGAGCAGAACCTGGATGTGGATGTGGACGGGTTCAGGGCGGCGATGGAAGAACACCGCCTGGCCTCGGGCGCCGGCAAGGCTTTTGGCTCGATGGGCGGCGAGGATGTGGATGTGTTCCGCGCCATTCTGGCTGATTTGAAGGAAAACGGCAGCCTGGGCGATCAGGGTGTGGCTTATGATCCTTACCATGTCACCCAGGTGGAAGGCAAGGTGCTGGCGATGCTGGTGGACGGCCAGCCGGTGAAGCAGGCCATGGCAGGTGATGCCGTGGAATTGATCCTGCCGTTATCCTGCTTCTATGTAGAGTCGGGTGGCCAGGTGGCCGACCAGGGCACGATTGTTTCAACCAGCAAACCCGGATGGGAAATCAAGGTGACTGAACTGCGTAAACCAGCAGCCGGCGTCATTGTGCATGTGGGGCAGGTGGTCTTCGGCCAGCCGCATGTGGGCGATATGGCCCTGGCGACCGTGGATGCCCAGCGCCGTCAGGATATCATGCGCAACCACACAGCCACCCATCTGCTGCATGCTCAGCTGCGCAAGGTGCTTGGCGGACATGCCCAGCAGGCAGGTTCGCTGGTTTCGCCTGAACGCCTGCGCTTCGACTTTAATCACCCTGAAGCGGTGACCTTTGAACAGCTTGAACAGATTGAAGCGGGCGTCAACCAGGCCATTCTGGAAAACCACGCCCTGAAAATCACCTACAAATCGCTGCAGCAGGCCATTTCAGAAGGCGCCACAGCCCTGTTTGGTGAAAAATATGGCGAAACGGTGCGCACCATCACCATTGGCGGCGATAATCCCTTCTCTTACGAACTGTGCGGCGGCACGCATGTGGACGAAACGGGCGATATTGGCCTGTTCCTGATCACCAGCGAAGGCAGTGCGGCAGCCGGTGTGCGTCGAATTGAAGCGGTGACCGGGCGCTACGCTTATGACCTGGTGCAGCACAAGTTCCGCAGCCTGAAGCAGGCGGCCGCTTTGTTGATGTCAACCCCAGACGAAGTGCCTGCCAAAGTGCAGGGTATGATGGATGAAATTGACGGCTACCGCAAGCAGGTGGCCGGCCTGCGCCAGGAACTGGCGGCTGCGGCCTTCATTGGTCAAATTGAAAGCGCCCCGTTGGTGAAAGGCGTGCCGGTGCTGGCGGCCTTGCTGCCGCAATCAGACGCGGACACGCTGCGCCTGATGGCTGACCGTTTCCGCAACCGCTACCCGAGCGGTGTGGTGGTGCTGGGCAGCGTGATGGACGGCCGCCCGGTGATCATCGCGGCGGTGACGGATGACCTGGTGAAGCGCGGTGTGCATGCGGGCGAAATTGTCAAAGCGGTGGCCCAGAAGGTGGGCGGCAGCGGCGGCGGGCGCCCGAACATGGCCCAGGCTGGGGGCAAGGACCCTGCGGCGCTGCCGGAAGCCATGCAGCAGGTGATTCCGCTGGTCGAAAGCAAACTTAAATAAGATAAGAAAAAGCCCTGGTGCCCCCAGGGCTTATCTTTTTTCATTTATAACCTGGTGGTGAAAGTGGCACTGGGGTTAGAACGTGAAAATTGACCTTGCGTGGAAAATAATTTTATGAGGAGTGTGTTTAATGGAGGATGCTGATTTATCCTTGCTGTTTAAAGCTTTCCTGTTTTCATCTGTCAGGCACCGCGACCAGCGGCGCAAAGATCAGGAATCCTCGCCATATATCAACCATCCCATTGAAGTGATGGAACTGGTCTGGCGGGTGGGAGGCGTGCGCAGCCCGGCCGTGCTCATGGCGGCTTTGCTGCACGATACCATTGAAGACACCCAGACCACACCCGAAGAAATTGAAACCATCTTTGGCAAGGAAGTGCTGGACCTGGTGCTGGAGTTGACGGACGATAAAAGCCTGCCCAAGGCCGAACGCAAGCACCTTCAGGTGATGCATGCGCCGCATAAATCTGCGGGAGCCCGGCCGGTCAAGATTGCCGATAAAATCTGCAATGTACACGACATCAGCCATTCACCGCCGCTGAACTGGACCTGGGAGCGCTGCATGGAATACATTGCCTGGTCTGAACAGGTGGTCAATGGGATGCGCGGCATGAATCCAGAGCTGGAGGCATTGTTCGATCAAAACGCCGCGGAGGCTTACCGGCTTCTGGAACAGCACCATGAAACCTGGCCGGTGATTTCAAAAGGGTAAACAGGCTCTTGTTTGGACCCATCTTTCGCGGTATGATAAAAAAAGGCGCGGGAGAAGAGAAGATTTTTTTGATTGGAGGGAAAATGTCTGATGCCAGGCTGGCCCCTTTGAATATTGCCCTGGTTGGAACAGCCTCCGAGGGCGAAAAATTGTTTCATGAGATTGTTTTGAAGGACGGCGTCAAATATATCATTGAACTGGAAGCGATTGAAGAAACTGCCGATCTCAATCTCTATATGAGAGCGTTGCATAATTAACCAGTGAAGAAATGACCAGTGAACAAGGAAATGTGGTAAAGTTTTTTTATCAAGAAAAATAAACCACGCCTTACCCACTGGTCAATATGAGTATACAACAAAATTTAT
>Ga0209311_1000171_pt1 | contig 72685 bp, 69 predicted proteins | sample AD_UKC045_MetaG_FD_184417 | JGI IMG/M metagenome (GOLD analysis project Ga0209311, IMG submission 184417) | Active sludge microbial communities of municipal wastewater-treating anaerobic digesters from USA - AD_UKC045_MetaG (SPAdes) (version 2) | ecosystem: Engineered > Bioreactor > Anaerobic >...
GGGCATCGCCTTTTTGATCCATATCTACTCGACAGGCTATATGCGGGGCGACGGCGGTTACCGGCGCTTCTTCGTCTATCTCAATCTCTTTGTCTTTTTCATGCTCCTCCTGGTCCTGGCGGACAATCTGATCCTGACCTTTGTCGGTTGGGAAGGGGTGGGGCTCTGCTCCTACCTCCTCATCGGGTTCTGGCATGAGAAAAAATCGGCCTGCGACGCCGGCCGCAAGGCCTTCATCGTCAACCGGATCGGCGATTGCGGCTTCATTCTGGGCATTCTCCTCATCATCGTGGTCTTTGAAACGGTGGATTACCGTGAGCTGGCCACGTTGGTCGGGGGCGCTCACGGCGCCGCCCCGGGCATGATCACCCTGATGGCCCTCCTCCTGTTTATGGGGGCTATGGGAAAATCCGCCCAGTTCCCCCTCCATGTCTGGCTTCCCGATGCCATGGAGGGACCCACGCCCGTTTCGGCCCTCATCCATGCCGCCACCATGGTCAACGCCGGGGTCTATCTCATGTGCCGCATCTCCCCCCTCCTTGCGCAGAGCCCGGAAGTCCTTGCCGTCATTGCCGCCGTGGGACTCATCACCGCCGTTTATGCGGCTCTGTCCGCCCTGGGGCAGCGGGACATCAAGCGGGTCCTCGCCTATTCCACGGTGAGCCAGATCGGCTACATGTTCGTTGCCGTGGGGAGCGGCATATACGCCGCCGGGATATTTCACCTCGTGACCCACGGGATATTCAAGGGGCTCCTCTTCCTCGGCGCCGGGGCGGTGATCCACGCCCTGAAGGGCGAGCAGGATATAAGCCGCATGGGCGGCCTCTTCCGGGAGATTCCCGCAACGGCCGTAGCCTTCATCGCCGGTCTCCTGGCGCTGGCCGGCGTCTTTCCCCTGGCCGGATTCTTCAGCAAGGATGCCGTTCTGTGGGGCGGCTACGAGCATTTCGGGATGAATTTCTGGCTTATCGCCTTTGCCGGCGCCCTTATTACGGCCCTTTACTGCGGGAAGCTCTTCGCGGTCTTTTTCGGGGAAAAAAGATATGAAGGACATCTCCACCGGCCCGCCCTTCCCGTGGTGGCGCCGCTCGTGATTCTCGCCGCCGGCGCCGTGACGGCCGGCCTGCTGGGGTTGCCCATGTTCACGAAAGACACTCTCCTATCCCGTTTCCTCGCTTTCCCCGTTGCTCTCAGCGGGGACGGCCCGGAAGAAATTATGCACAAGATGGAAATAATTTTGACGATCTTCTCGGGGGCGGTCATCGTGGCGGTCCTGGCGGCGGCCGTTTATCTCTTCATCAAAAATAGAGACCGGATGGCGGTCCTGGGAGACGACTTTCCGAATGCGGCGTCCCTTCTTGCCGGCGGGTTCGGCCTGGATGGGATCAACGACATCCTGTTGGTGCGGCCCGTGCGGATGACGGCCCGCTTCTGCGCCCGGATCATCGATAGCCGGATCATCGACGGCATGGTGAACGGCGCGGGACATCTGGCCGTGCTGGCCGGACGGCTCCTGGCGGCCTTGCAGACCGGCGAGATCGGCCATTACGCCTTCGCCGTCCTGGCCGGGACCTTTATCGTGCTCGGGACGGCCCTCTATTTCGCCGGATTATTTTAAAGGAGATGCAAACAAGTATGCTTTTCAACGCCGACATTCCCCTCTTGACGATCATCGTCTTTCTGCCCCTGGCCGGCGCCGCGTCCGTCCTTCTGGCAAAAGGCAGGCAGGGCATTCAGGGCGTCGCCCTGACGACGACCCTGGCGACCTTCGCCCTGACCCTGCTGCCCCTTTGGCAGTTCCGCCCCGAGGCGGCGGGCTTTCAGTTTGTCGAGCAGGCGCCCTGGATCGCCGCCCTGGGGATCTCATATCACCTGGGCATCGACGGTCTTTCCATGTTCATGCTGCCCTTGACGGGCCTGCTCTCCATCGCCGCCGTCTTGGTGTCCTGGAACAGGATCGAGAGCAAGGAAAAGGCCTACTTCATCTCCTTTCTTGTCCTGGAAACGGGGATTCTCGGCGTCTTTACCTCCCTCGACGCCGTTTTGTTCTATGTCTTCTGGGAGGCGATGCTCATCCCCATGTTCCTCATCATCGGGATCTGGGGCAGCGCCAACCGCCGCTACGCCGCCCTCAAGTTCATTATCTACACCATGGCGGGAAGCGTCTTTCTCCTCATCGGCCTGATAATTATGGCCTTTTTGCACCGGCAAATCGGCGGCGTCTTCACCTTCGACATGGTCTCCTGGCTGACGCTGAACGTTCCGTCCCGATGGCAGTACGGGATTTTTGTCCTCTTCTTTGCGGCCTTTGCCGTCAAGGTTCCCATCTTCCCCTTTCACACCTGGCTTCCCGACGCCCATGTGGAAGCCCCGACGGCGGGAAGCGTCATCCTGGCGGGAGTGCTTCTGAAAATGGGTATTTACGGCCTCCTCCGCTTCTGCCTGCCCCTCCTGCCCGAAGCGACCCTATATTTCACCCCGGCGATCATCGCCTTGGGCGTCATCGGCGTCATCTACGGCGCCTTCACGGCCTTTGCCCAGGACGACCTGAAGAAGCTGGTGGCCTATTCGAGCGTCAGCCACATGGGGCTTATCGTGGTGGGCGTTATGGCGGGCAATTTGGCGGGGATGCAGGGGGGCATCATCCAGATGGTCAATCACGGCCTCAGCACGGGGGCCCTCTTTATCCTCGTCGGGGCCCTCTACGAGCGGCAAAAGACGCGGGACATGAACAGGCTGGGAGGCATGGCGGCCCGGACGCCGGTCCTGGCGACGTTCTTCGTCATCATGACCCTGTCGTCCCTGGGACTGCCCGGACTCAATGGCTTTGTCGGGGAGTTCCTCCTCCTGCTGGGCGCCTTCCGCTACCAATGGTGGATCGGCGCCCTGTCGGCCACGACCCTGATCCTCGGGGCCGTCTATATGCTCTGGATGGTCCAGCGGGTCTTTTTCGAGTCGGACCGCTCGGGGCGTTCCGAGACGCCGTCGGATCTGTCTTTTCGGGAGCAGGCGGTCATGATCCCCCTGACGCTCCTCGTTTTCGCCATCGGCCTCTATCCTGCGTACCTGACGGACCGCATCGCGACGGTCTCCCGGCAATTGATCTCCGCCCCGGCTATAAAGGCGGACAGCCCCTCGGAAACGATCCGGCTGGCGGCGGCGCCTGTCCCCGTTCCCATCGTCATGAAAAACCGTGGAGGCGACGAGCGATGAGCATGATCCTTCCCAACGTCAATCTGATCTCCTTGCTGCCCGAGTTGCTCCTCCTGGCCGGAGCGACGGTCCTCCTCTTTATCCGGGGCGCGGGCCGGGGTCGGGGCATCTTTCCCGTTGCCGTCGCGTCCGTTGTCGCCTCCCTGGCCGCCCTGGCATTTTTTTGGGATCAGGGCGTCCGCGGCTTCGACGGCCTCATCACGCGGGACAACGGCGCCCTCCTCTTCCAAATGATGATCCTCATCGCCGCCCTCATCTCCTTCGTCCTGGCCGATGACTACCTGCCGGAGCATAGAAATGCCGGCGAATACTTCAGCCTCCTCCTTTTTGCCCTCATCGGGACGGGGATCATGACCTCCACGGGGGACCTCCTCGTCATTTTCCTGGGCATTGAAATCCTCTCCCTCTCCCTTTACGTCCTGGTCGGTTTCCTGAAGGACGTGCGGGCGGGCATGGAAGGGGCGATAAAATACTTCTTGCTGGGAAGCTTTTCCTCCGCCTTGTTTCTATTGGGACTTGCCCTTTGGTATGGCGCCACGGGAGCGACGAAGCTGGCGGCCTTTGCCGTTCCCGCCGCGGCCCCGGCGCTGCTCCAGGCCGGCGCCGCCCTGATGATCGCCGGCCTGGGCTTTAAGATCGCCGCCGCCCCCTTCCATATGTGGGCCCCCGATGTCTATGAAGGGGCGCCGGTCTGTGTGGCGTCGTTCATATCCGTGGCGCCGAAGATCGCCGCCTTTGCCGTTTTCCTCCGTTTTGCTTCAGAAATCGCCGGACCGGGCCGGGAAGCCTTCGCCGCCGCCGTCATCTTCATGTCCGTGGCCGGCATGGTCATCGGGAATTTTACCGCCCTCCGGCAGACCGGCATCGTCCGGATGCTCGCCTATTCGGGGATCGCCCAGGCGGGTTATATCCTCATCGGCCTCCTCGCCGTTCCCGAAGGCGGGGCGTCGGCCATCGCCTTTTACCTGATCGTCTATATCTTCATGAACCTGGGGGCCTTCGCCTCCGTATCCCATCTGTCGCGGCGTCAGGGCAGGACGCTGCAAATCGACGATTTGGCCGGACTGGCCGCGCGGCATCCCCGGCATGCCTTCGCCCTGGCGGTCTTCATGGTTTCCCTGGCGGGTATACCGCCCACGGGCGGCTTCTTTGCGAAGTTCTATATCTTCAAGGTCGGCATCGACGCCGGCTACCTGAGCGTCGTCCTCATCGCCATAATTACTACCATCGTTTCCTTCTGCTATTACCTGCGGGTCGTCATGGTCATGTACATGGAGGAGGCCGGGGAAGAGGCTTGGGAAGGGACGCTGCCCCGGCCGGCGGGTGCGACCCTCATCGGCGTCATGATCGCTGCCATCGTCGTTCTGACCTTCCTCTTGGGCATCCTGCCGGAGGAGTTCCTCAGGAGCGCCGCGACGGCATTACCGGCCGTGATCGCCGGGATTTGATCAGTGCCGCCCGGTACTCCGGTTTCTCCGAAACTTCCACCCCGATCACATGCCAGGGGTCCCCTGTTCCGGGGCTGACCTCCTGCTTTTCGGGGACATCAAGCAGGATCTCTACCCGTTCGAGATGCTCGATGCAGCCGCCGGCGGGATACCGGGAAGGCAAAATAAAGCAGCCCTGCTCCAGGAGTTTTTACCACAGCACCAGACCGCGGCGATGCCGGTAAAGCATCTGGACCATGCTACGGTGATTGACGAAGACGAAAAGGGAGCCCGACAGGGGGTATACCCCCGGTTCAGCACAAATCATTCCGCACAGGCAGTCAAAAGGCTGGCGCATATCGCAGAAGCCCCGGCATAAGTAGATGCGTGTTGCTGAGGTCAGGCCCAACATCGATCGCTAAAAACCGCCCGAGGATTTAGCGGATTCAGCGCCCCGCGATGGCCCGGATGGCGGTTAGGGCCTGATCCACCTCTTGATCCCGGTTGAAGTAACCGAAGCCGAAGCGGATCGTCCCCCGGGGAAAGGTCCCGATGGTGCGATGGGCGGCCGGGGAGCAGTGGAGGCCGGGACGGCAGAGGATCCCGAATTCCTCGTCGAGGGTCAGGGCCGCCGTGGAGGGGGCGACGTCGTCGATCTGGAAGGAGACAACGGCCGTACGTCCCGCCGTGCCGGGCGGACCGAAAACCTTGATGCCGGGGAGGGATGCTGCTCCGGCAAGAAATCGGGCCGTAAGCTCTTCCTCGCGTCGACGGATGCGATCCACCCCTTCGGCCAAGACGAAACCCGCCCCCGCTCCCAGTCCGGCGATCCCGATCGTATTGGGAGTTCCCGACTCATATCGGTCGGGAAGAAATTCGGGCTGGGCCTCGTGCTCCGAGCGGCTTCCCGTCCCGCCGAACATGAGGGGCCGGATCAGCCCTTCCAGGTCCTCCCGGATATATAGGCCGCCGGTTCCCTGGGGACCGAAGAGTGATTTATGGCCGGAGAAGGCCAGCAGATCGATCCCCATTTTCTCGACGTCTATGGGCAGTGCCCCGGCGGTCTGCGCGGCATCGACGCAGAGCAGCAGTCCGTGCTCCCGGGCGATGCAGCCCAGCGCGGAGACGGGCTGAATGGTTCCCGTCACGTTCGAGGCATGGGTAACCACAAGAAGCCGACTCCGGGGTTCGACGGCCCTCCTGACGTCGTCAGGGTCGAGGAGACCGGCGCCGTCGCAGGGAACTATGGTCAAGCTTACCCCCTGGTTCTCCAGATGGCGCAGGGGTCGCATGACGGAATTGTGCTCCATCCCTGAGGCCAGGACGTGATCGCCGGGACGTAGGAGCCCCAAAAGGACAATATTGAGAGCCTCCGTGGCGTTCTTGGTGAAAACGACACGGAGTGCGTCGCCGATGCCGAAGAGCGCCGCCAGGGCCTCCCGGGCCTCCAGGATTACCCTTCCCGCCGCCAGGGAGAGGTGATGCCCGGAACGGCCGGGACTGCCGCCGATCCGCTCGGCGTATTCAACCATGGCCGCTGTTGTCGCCGGCGGCTTCGGCCAGGAGGTGGCGGCATGGTCGAAATAGATCACCCGCCCTGTTCGCTCGTGCATTGCCATCCTTCAGTATCCCCCCTCTTCGTCCGTCGCCGGGCGGTAAAGCCGCGATTCCAGCGCGGCTAACCATGTGCATTTCCAATGTTTCGCATTTACGAGCAAGCATTTAGCCGCACTGCGACAGCTTCGAGATCCATATGCTGAAGCCCCTAAACTCCCGGAACACCCCGGATAAACCGATCAATACTTCTTGACCTACCCCAGGGGCGCCTCCCCTTCCCAGGTCACCTTGCCCTGGAGCAGCGCCGCCACTCCGGGACGCTGCGCCCTGGCGATCCGCAGGCAGACGCCGCAATCCGAACTGATGTGTCGGGGCACCGGAATCAGCTTATGGGCCACCCCCGCCGCCTTGAGGAGTTTTTCCGCCTTCAGGGCGTGGCTGACGGAAGGGAAAATGAACACCAGATAATCGTTATCGGTATTCTCCATCAGGGACGCACCACCCGCCCGGCGCCCGCCAGGATCTCGACGATGTCGTACATATTGGAGATGTGACCCACCGACACCCGATCCGTGACGCCGAAGAAGTCGGCACAGGTCCCGCAGATCAGGATCTCCGTACCGGACTTTTCCAGATCCCGCAGGTCATCCAGAACAGAGGAATCCGCCAGGGCCAGTTTTACGCCGGCATTGTAGCAGACAATCCGGGCCGGTGGGGGCTGGAGTTGCAGCAGGGTGTGGATGAAGCCCCGGATCAGGAGATCCCCCAGGATATCGTCGCCCCGGCCCATACGATTGTCGGACAGGACGACTACCAGGTGCTCCGCGTTCTTCTTCCCTTCCACATCGCAGACGGGAAAATCCGCGCCGGCGGCGGCGGGACCGCCTGCCGGTGTATCTTCCGGGGGACCCGTTCTCGTCAGGGCGATCTCCCAAAAACCGTCTACTCTTTCCGTCGCCGCAAAGCCACAGGCCGTTTTTACGGCCAGGCGGCGGATATTTTCCACCGCCATGGCGTTGTCCACCAGGATTGTGATCCGGTCTTGAGTTTCAATGGCCTTCTTGGCCATAATCACCGGCAGCGGGCAGGCCAGCCCCCGGGCATCCACAGTTACCATCATTATTTCCTCCTGGGCGGGGATTTCAGCCCGCTTCTCTTTTCCCATCCGCCAGTTAATTCTCCCTCACCACAATTTACCGCTGAATGGCTTCTCTTGACAAGATTTTATTTCTCGTCCAACGATCATGCCCGGGAGACTTGCCTCACTCAAAAGGATGTCATCATTTTTTCCCGTTTGTTCTTGACCTTCCTTACCGAGAAAAAAGCATAAAAGCGCCCCACCTTCAGAGGTGGAGCGCTTTTCTTGGCATTCACAAGATCCGCCCGAAAATATTCAAAACATCACCCGGTATAAATCCGGATATGGGGGCGGGTTAATGGTTACTTCTTGCCCTTCTTGGCCTTCTTAACCGGCGGATCGGGAATGGCGGCCAATTCCTGGAAAGCGGCGTCCCATTTGTCGATCAGGGCTTTCAGCTCCCCGGCCTTCTTCTTTGCGCCCAGCGGATCGGCGGCAAGCATATCCTTCGTTGCCTTCAAACCATCTTCGATGGCCTTGGCATCCGCCATCCATGCCTCTTCCTTTTCTTTCATCTTCTTCTGAAGTTTCGGCGCCGCGGCGGTCAGTTTATTCCATCCTTCTTCCAGTGCGGCAATGGCAGCCGTCACCTCGTCCGTAACGGCCTTCTTGCCTGCCGCGGCGGCCGCGGCGGCCTTTTCGAAGGCTGGCTTGGCATTCAGATAGCCCTGCTTGGCCTCTTCGTACTTCTTATCCTTCATCTGCGCCTCCGCGCCGTCCCAGGCCGTCTTGCCCGCCGCGAAATCAGTGGCGGCATACTTGTCTGCGCCGGCCGCCATAGCGGCATCCATCGCGGCCTTGGCCGCCGCTTTCTCCGCCTCCGGCGGTTTCGCGCAGCCGACGAAAACCAAAACCAGCGCCAGGAACATCAACAATGATACCGAATGCTTGAAACACTTCATAACTTTGTTTCCTCCTTTTTCAATTATCAGTTTCTTCTTCATCGAATAGCGCTTTCATTATCCCGATTTCCCGCTTTGTCAAGTTATTTTTATTTCAGTTATTATTGATGAACTCGTAAAAAACCCGCATGCCCCGCGGAGCGCCACGAAGCATGAAAATGACGTTTTCATAGTAAGTCATCATTGAGACGACGATGTAAAAAGCTCCAGAGGCAAGGCGCGCGAATCCTGAGGAATGAGACGTACTCGGGCGTACGTCGCAGTGACGAAGGATGAAGCGCAACGCCGCATATGGACTTTTTACGATGTCGTAATTATTATTTCATGCTGCCCGTTGCGTCCGCGGGCAACAGCCGATTACCGTTCATGAAATACCTGACTCCCGCTGGGTCGGGACCGCCAGGAAGCGTCTAATTTGTGACTTTTTACGAGGTCATCAAATATGAGTTGCTTTCCAAAGAATCATCATTATAAAGATGTAAGCAATATTGAACGGGAGAAGGCGGACGATACCCGCGGGACGGTGGCTCCTTTTTCCACCGTCCGGATGGTGGTCGTCCATACGCTCATGACCCATGAAAATGCCCATACGCATCGACACGATTCTTGATTCCATCGCCGACGGTGTCTTTACCGTAGATCATGACTGGCGGATCACCTCCTTCAACCGCGCCGCCGAGGAGATTACCGGCGTGCCCAGAAAGGACGCCGTCGGCCAGTTCTGCCGGGAGGTCCTTAAAGCCGACGTCTGCGACCGGCAGTGCGTCCTCCGCTACACCAAAGAAACCGGACGGGAAGTAGTAAACCGGACGGTCCACATCATCAACGCCCGGGGTCAGCGCCTGCCTGTAAGCATTTCCACGGCCATTCTAAAAGACGAAACGGGGCAGGCGATCGGGGCGGTGGAAACCTTCCGGGATATCAGCCGGGAGGAGGATCTCCGGAAGAAATTGGAAGAAAAATACACCTTTCAGGACATCGTCTCCAAGAGTCACAAGATGCGGGAGATTTTCGATCTCCTTCCCGACGTCGCCGCCAGCACCAGCACCGTGCTGCTCCAGGGAGAAAGCGGCACCGGCAAGGAACTCTTCGCCCAGGCGATCCACAACCTCAGCCCCCGCAGCCGGCGGCCTTTCGTCGCCGTCAATTGCGCGGCCCTGCCCGACACCCTCCTGGAGGCGGAACTCTTCGGCTACAAGGCCGGGGCCTTCACGGATGCCAAAAAAGACAAACCCGGCCGTTTCAAATTAGCCGATCAGGGAACCCTCTTCCTCGACGAAATCGGCGACATCTCCCCGGCCTTGCAGGTTCGCCTCCTGCGGGTCCTTCAGGAAAAGACCTACGAACCCTTGGGGGGTGTGGAGAGCATCCGTCATGACGCCCGGATCATTGCCGCTTCCAACCAGAACCTCCAGGAACTGGTTAAAGAGGGCAGGTTCCGGGAGGACCTCTACTACCGCATCAATGTCCTCAAACTGGTGCTGCCGCCCCTCCGGGAACGAATGGAGGACGTCCCCCTCCTTATCGATCACTTTATCCGGATCTTCAATGCGCTGCAGGACAAATCCCTGCAAGGCGTGGACGACCAGGCCCTGGCCTGCCTCATGGCATACCACTATCCCGGCAATGTCCGGGAGCTGGAAAACATCATCGAACGTGCCTTCATTCTCTGCAAGTCGGGGATTATCAAGCGCAAGGATCTGCCGGAATTTCTCCAGTCCGGCAGGGAAGAAGAGGTTGCGCCTCCGGATCATACGACCTTCCAGGAGATGGAAGCGGCCTTTCTCATCAACGCCCTCAAGAGAAACAAGGGTAATCGGGTCCAGACCGCCCGGGAGCTGGGCATTCACAAAAGCACCCTTTTCCGCCGGATCAAGGCCCTGGGGATCAAGGAGCCCCGACCGGGAAGATCCTGACAACAGCGGACCGACAATCCGTCTTCCGGAGAATCGGCGCGGCGGCGCAGCGGTCCCTCCGTCGGTTTTTACCAGCGAGCATGCAGTCGACCGCGGTTATGACCTGTAATAAGAGCGGCGGCAATACGATGGAAGGGGCTTTGCAATACATCAGCTGATAACCGAAGCAATTTTGCGATGCCAGTCCTTGCATAGAACGTCCATTCCGCACCCATCTGTTTGACTTCATGAAATATTTTCCGTCTCACTGCTGAACGGCACAAGCTTTGCTGCATTAATGATCGTCTCGGCCGCAATCAACCGCAAAACGGATATCGCTGCCGATACAAGGCACTATCGCTTTCAGCCGACACGGATCAAAGGAAAGATCAATACTGTCTTGTGGCTTGCATACAACTAATAACATGGGGGAGGAACGACAATGCCCAGAGGAGACGGAACGGGACCGGCCGGCAAGGGACCGGGGACGGGACAGGGAAGAGGTCAGGGAAAAGGACAAGGCCGAGGACAAGGTCAGGGATTGGGACGCATGGGCGGTCCCCTGGCCGGTGGGGCGGTGGGCTTTTGCGTCTGCCCCAATTGCGGGCAGCGGCAGTCCCATGAACGGGGCATCCCCTGTTATCAGAAGCAGTGCCCGAACTGCGGGACAGCGATGATCAGAGAATAGGGACAATGTCCGCCTACACCTTCAAGCATGTATATGGCCCCGTACCTTCGCGGCGACTGGGAAGATCCCTGGGTGTCGATCTCGTCCCCTTCAAGACCTGCACCTACGATTGCATCTATTGCCACCTCGGACGCACGACCAACAAGACCGTGGAACGAAAGGAATATGTGGAAATAGATGCAGTTGGCGCCGACCAACAAACGCATCTTTGCGACCATTGACCGTCCCTGTAGTCGCACAATCACTACCATAAGGAATGGATATGGGGGCGGCGGTCAGCTCACATGTCGCCCCTTACACCGGCTTTTGCTTTACGGACGCCATCGGCACACCCCTTGCAAACGCTACATTGTCAGGAGCAGCAAGGATCGTTATTTCACGGGGCAGGAATATGGCCATCGCGCTGGCAGCATCACAGGATCATATCGCCACGGTTTTCGATTCCGCCGATTCTTTCGTCGTCATCGAATCCGGCGTTGTCCGGCAGCGGCGCGTCGAAGCCATCCCGGCGGGACTGACCATGATGCAGATGCGGCAAAAGCTGATGGAATTGAGCGTGAACGTTCTCCTCTGCGGGGCTATTGCCACTTCCACCCGGCAATTCATCGAGGGGGCGGGGATTGTCGTAATCCCTTTCCTGAAGGGAAATCTTACCGACGTGGAAACCGGATTTTTCTCCAACCACCTCGATGATCCGGCTTTTTACCTGCCCGGATGCCGCCGGGGATGGGTGGGTCTCGGTATGGGTCCATGCGGCCGCGGAACGGGAAGAGGCCGACGCGGGGCGGCGGGCAACACAAAAGGACAGCGAAGGAGAGGAATATCATGAAGATAGCGGTAACGGCGCAAAAACCCGGCTGGACGGAACCATTGGACAGCCGTTTCGGACGGGCCTCCTGGTTTGTAATTATCGATACGGAGACGAAAAAGTGGGAGGCCGCGGAGAACCTTCAGAACCGCCAATCGGCCCAAGGTGCGGGCATCCAGGCCGCACGGACCATCATTGACCGGGGAGTGGAGGCCCTGATTTCCGGCAATGTAGGTCCGAAGGCCTTTAAGGTACTCCAGGCGGCGGGGGTAAAGATGTACCGCGCCGAATCCGGCCGGCAGCAGACGGTGGCCGACGCCTTCGTCGCCTGGGAACGGAAAGATTTAGAGGAAATCAGCTCGGCCACCGTGGATGGTCACAGTATATGACTAATAAATTTTATTAAGGAGATACTGCATATGCCTAAAGGAGATCGCACGGGCCCGGCGGGAATGGGTCCCATGAGCGGCAGGGGCTTCGGTTACTGCGCCGGATATGCCATGCCCGGTTATGCCGGCAGGGGGCCGGTTAGAGGTGCAGAATGGTTTTCAGGTTTCTTGAGGTATGGTCGGGGCAACCGGAGCAGGTTCCATCGGCCCGGATTTTTCGGCCGACAGTCGGTCGGGGCCTATGATTATTATGCCCCGGCTTCCGGACCGATCCCGAGCAAGGAAATGGAAATACAGGCTCTCAAGGACGAGTTGCAGGACTACGAAAGGGTAACGCAACAGTTGCGTTCCCGTCTGACGGAACTGGAAAAGAACCCGTGAAGGTTGCTTTTGCCAGCGGCAAGGGCGGTACGGGCAAGACCACCGTAGCCGTCAATATCGCGAATATCCTCCAGCAGACCGGCGTGGACGTCCAACTCCTCGACTGCGATGTTGAAGAACCAAACGCCCATCTCTTTCTCCTGCCGCGGATCGACGGGAGCATTCCGGCGACCGTGAGAATTCCTGAGGTCGCGGAAGAACATTGCACCGGATGCGGCGTCTGCGCCGAGTTCTGCCAATATAACGCCATCACGGTTTTCAAGAATACCGTGATTGTATTTCCGGAACTGTGCCACGGATGCGGCGTCTGCGCCGAGTTCTGTCCCGAACGGATCATCACGGAATCCGACCGGGCCATCGGGGTAATCGAAGGAGGCGCCGCCGGGGGGATAGGTTTCTTACAGGGACGCCTCAATGTGGGCGAGGTGTTGGCCCCGCCTCTCATACGCCAGGTAAAGGAGAAGGTTCCGGCGGCGGCCGTCACCCTTGTCGATTGTCCCCCGGGAACATCCTGCCCCGTAATTGAAGCGGTGCGGGATATGGACCTGGTGGTGCTTGTTTCCGAACCAACTCCCTTCGGTTTTTACGACCTGACGCTGATGGCGGCAACGCTGAAAACCCTGGCCATTCCCAGCGGGGTCGTCGTCAATCGCTGTGATATCGGCAACGACGAGCTGTATCTATTCTGCCGCCGGGAAGGCCTCCCCATCCTCGCCGAGATCCCCCATGATCGGCGGATCGCGGAGTGTTATTCCCGCGGCGCCCTGATTACCGAGGCACTGCCGGAGTACAGAGAGCTGTTTGCCGGTCTTTGGAAACAGGTATTGACATTGCTGCCCTCCCGGCCGGACCGGGAAGGACGAGAATGAACAGGGGCGCCTCCATGACCAAGGAAATCACCATTCTCAGCGGCAAAGGTGGCTCAGGAAAGACAACCGTTACCGGCGCCCTGGCTGCCCTGGAAAAGAATGCCGTCCTCGTAGATGCCGACGTGGACGCCCCGGATCTTCACCTCCTTCTCCAGCCACGGATCAGGAGGAGCACGATCTTTTACGGATCCAAAAAGGCGAAGACAATCCCGGCGGATTGCATCCATTGCGGCCTCTGCGTCGGCGCCTGCCGTTTTGACGCCATTGCCCCGGGCGAGCCTCCGGAGATCTGCATTATTTTTTGCGAGGGATGCGGCATGTGCTACCGGATATGTCCCGTGGAGGCCATCGAGTTTGCGGAAGCCCGCACCGGGGAGTGGTATGTGTCGGATACCGCCTATGGCCCCATGGTGCATGCCCGTCTGGACCCCGCTCAGGGTAATTCGGGGAAGCTGGTCAGCCTGGTCCGCGAGGAAGGACGAAAAATCGCCGCGGCGAATCAGGCCGAATTTATCCTTACCGACGGTCCTCCGGGAATCGGTTGTCCCGTAATCGCCTCGCTGGCCGGGACTGGTTTTGTCCTCATCGTCACGGAACCGACGCTGGCGGGAGAACACGATCTCCGACGCTTGGCGGAACTGCTCGCCCTGTTCAAGATACCCGCCGGGCTCTGTCTCAACAAATGGGATCTGAATCCCGAAATGGCGGCCCGGATGGAGGCGGCCGGCCGCGACCTGGGCATGCACGCCGTCGGCAGAATCCGCTTCGATCTGACAACGGTCGAGGCCCAACTTCAGGGTCGCACCGTAATGGATTATCCCGCCAGTCCGGCGGCCGCGGATATCGAGGCCCTGTGGAAAAACGTTTTAAATTTATTGAGAAAAAACGATTCAGGAGGCTGACGAATAGATGAGCAATACAGAAGATGCCCTTCCCCTGTACGGGAAAGGGCAGAAACAGCAACAGGAAAACCGCGACCGGACGGAAAAACACCAGCAGGAGGAGAAACAGCTCCGGGAAAGAATGGCGCAAATTCGCCACAAGATCCTGGTCCTTTCCGGTAAGGGAGGAGTGGGTAAAAGCACCATCGCCGTCAATATCGCCGTCGGTCTGGGAATGGAAGGAAAGAAGGTAGGTCTGCTGGATGTGGACTTTCACGGCCCGAGCATCCCCACGCTTCTCCGGCTCGGCAATCAGACCCTGCGCACCGACGGCAAAAACGCCTTTCCCCTGGATTACGTATATGGGATCAAGGTGGTTTCCCTGGGCCTCCTCCTGCCTGACCAAGACGAGGCGGTCATCTGGAGGGGTCCATTGAAGATGGGCGTTATCCGGCAGTTCCTCGCGGACATCCAGTGGGGGGATTTGGATTATCTGATCATCGATTTCCCGCCGGGGACAGGCGATGAACCTCTGTCCGTGGCCCAGATGCTTCCGGAGAGCGATGGGGCCGTAATCGTCACGACCCCTCAGGAGGTGTCCCTGGCCGACGTCCGGAAGTCCATCAGTTTCTGCCGCCAGGTAAAGGTGCCCGTTCTCGGCGTCGTGGAAAACATGAGCGGCCTCAACTGCCCCCACTGCGGAAAACTAATTGAACTTTTCAAAACCGGCGGCGGTGAGTCCATGGCCAAGAAGCTGAAGGTCCCCTTTCTGGGGCGCATCCCCTTGGAACCGGCCGTTGTGGAGGCCTCGGACAGCGGTCTTCCGTTCATTTACCACTACAATCAAACCGGCGCGGCCCAGGCCTTTCGCGAGGGGATCATCAAAACCATCCTGGCCCTTGACGACCGTTAGGAAATGGCGGTATCAGCCGTAACAGCAAGCGGCATTTTGCCCAACGGCTGATATTCTTGAATAATTTTTTTTTAAAGAAACAACCATGAGGTGAAAAGAGATGCAATTGATGCGAATCGCCGTCCCCACCGTGGACGGTTATCTGTGCCCCCACTTCGGCCACTGCGGCGCCTTCGTCATCGTCGACGTGGACAAGGACGAACGAAAGATCCTGAAAACGGAAATTCATGAGGCTCCGCCGCACGAACCGGGCCTGTTGCCCCGCTGGCTGGCGGAAAAGGGAGCTGACCTGATCATCGCCGGCGGCATGGGCGCCCGTGCCCAGGATCTCTTCAACCAGCGGGGGATCGGCGTCGTGGTTGGCGCCCCCTCCGAAACCCCGGAAAAGATCGTCGGCGACTATCTCCAGGGAGCATTGTTCTGCGGCCAAAATCTCTGCGATCACTGAGCCTTGCGGTGGGAATCCAGACATGCCGATATACGAATACGAGTGCGCGGATTGCGGGAAGACCTCCGAATTTCTTGAAGGGATAAGCGGCCAAGAAGAAGCGCCCCGGTGCCTTTTCTGTGGCGGCGCGGAATTGCGCCGCCTCATGTCCCCCAGCATTCTTCCTCGGAGCGGCGCCTTTTCGGCTTCCCCGGCGGGCAGGACATGCTGCGGCCGCGAACAGCGCTGTGACGCCCCGCCCTGCGCGGGCGGCGGAGGCTGCCGGAGATGAGCAGCGGGAAATCGGCTCCGGAACCCAGCGCAAACCGGCGGGAGATCGACGGTGAAACCTTCCAGGCCATGATCATGAAGATCCGCCGCCGGCCGCGGCAGCAAATATCGGGGCATTGGTTCAACATCGTGGAGGCGGCGGGTCATCGCTTTCTTCAAGGGCCCCTGAACACGGATGTCCGGGGGCAAAGGAGGAACGGGGGGCTGGCCTATATCACCCGGTTGGTCCGCACCGAGGATATCGCCGGCTTCTGGCCGGAAACGACGGGCCGCCTCCTCGCCCCCGAGGAGTGTCATGCCGCCGCCGCATTCATATCCTCCCTCGACGGCCGGGACGTAGAATTGATCGTTCCGCTACGCAATCGTGCCCTGCCGGTCCGTTGGGAGAGATTCGAAGATTCCCGGGAGTATCCCCTTTATGCCGCCCATATCCACCCACGGATATTGTCGGCCCTGTCGGAAATTACGTTTCAGCGTCTCCTCGACGTCGGGTGCGGGTCGGGGAATCTGCTGGCGGCAATCCGCCGGGATAATCCCCATGCCTATTACGCCGGTTTCGACATCGGCCCGGACAATGTGGAAGCAGCAAAAGAAAAGGGATTAGAAAATATCCGCGAGGAAAAAGGAGAAAATGTCGCCACGGTGTATGCCATGGCGCCTCCCTTCGACGTGATCATCTTCTGTGGGATCCTGAACCGGCAGATCATGGATGGCGACAGCGCCCGGACGATTTTGAAAAAGAGCCTGACCCGCTTGGCGAAAGGGGGACTCGTGATCATCACCGGCTACTCCTCCTGTCACTTCTGCGCCCGGGAACTCAAGAAGAAGGGATTGACGGTGCTCAATAAGAGCATCCCGGAGAACATCTTCCGAGACTACGATGAATTCTATCTCCGGCAGTTCTATGTGGCCAGAAAGGATTGACGCCCCCGTATAAGTCATAATCAGACATAATCAGGATGGAACGGATAAAAGAAAGTTTGATATTTAATTTCTTATCGGCCATAATCGCCTCACCGTAGCGATATGGTCAGGGTTGTTCAATTAGCGGCCGCTTTACGGCCAAGGAGGATGCCGATGAAAAAAGTCGCCCTGTTCGCCTTCAACGGCGAAGCGATGTGCCTTGTCCACGTTCTGCTCAACGCCCTGGAGATGAAGGACAAAGGTTACGAGGTCAAGGTGATCATCGAAGGAACGGCCACCAAACTAATCCGAGACCTGACGGCTGCTCCGACACCCTTTACCCCTCTGTACGAGAAGGTGAAGGCCGCCGGCCTGATTGACTGCGTCTGCCAGGCCTGCTCGAAAAAGACGGGGAGCTACGACGAGGCGACGGCGCAGGGATTGCCCGTGTGTGGGGAAATGATGGGGCACCCGAGCATGGCCCGGTACCGTGAGGCCGGTTATGAATTGATCGTCTTCTAATAAACACGGCGGCCGTCGTATTGGATTATCACCAGCGGGGCATTGTTCCCGGAACTTGGTAACCGGCGGCCATTGCAGGCATAACGATGAGAAAAACAAGGGGAAAAGGGGTGGAAGCCATGCCGGCCATGCCGGCAAGCGGCACGGATTGCCCGGCGACCGGAGCGGCGGTGATCTATCATCCCATCGGCATTATCCATTCCCCCTTCAGCGATTGGCGGGGTATGCCCATCCAGCCGGCGGGGGCCCGGGGCGTCAAAGGAAGGGTCGAAATCGCCGCTCCCTATCGCCAGGCTCTGAAGGATCTGGAATCTTTTTCCCATATCATCCTTCTGTATCACTTCCACCTCTCGAAGGATTACCATCTCGAAGTTATACCTTTCCTGGACACCGTCCCCCGGGGACTATTTGCCACCCGGGCCCCCCGGAGGCCCAATCCCCTCGGACTGTCCATCGTGAAGCTCACGGGCATCGAGGGTGGTGTCTTGCATATCGAAGATGTGGATATTGTAACAGGAACTCCCCTTCTGGACATCAAGCCCTATGTGCCGGCCTTCGATATCGTTACGGAGGCCACGGGCGGCTGGACTCAGGGTAAGGAGAAAGAGGTAGAGGTAATGCGCTCCGACGGCCGTTTCCACGCGGCTTCCGAGCCCCGGTGAAACCCGGTGGATGGGGCCGGAAAAGGGGGATAAACTTAAGCAAGCTTTATCACATCAAGCAGTTAAATTCAGCGAAGCTGAATAATATTGATAATATATAAGGAGGCGTTAGGAGATGTTTCATGAAGAGCGATGCGACTTTTGCGGCGACTGTCTGGCCCGGTGCCATTACCTAGATTTCGACAACAAGACGGGCGGTGAGGCCTTCGAAAAACTCGTCCGGGGAGAAAAATCAGACTGGATATACGACTGTGTGACCTGTATTGCCTGCAACGAATACTGTCCCAAGGATGCCCGGCCTTTCGATCTCATCCTGCGGCGGATGGAGGAGGCGGGTGACTTCACGGATCCGAAGCTGAAGGCCCAGATGGCTGACCGCTTCAAGGCCGAGGGCGAGCCCCGGCCCATGGAACCCAAAGACCGGGTAATGTCCATCTGCGTCATGGACGGGAGCATGCCTTGGGCGATCCAGGGCAGTCTCTTCCAGGAGCTGCCTATCCTCAAAGGCCGCCATTATTTCTGCAACGTCCTGTTCGCCCACATGGGGGACGAATCCATCATGCGGGACCGCCTCCAGGGGCTGGTGAACAATCTGGCCAAATCGAGGGCCAAGGAGATCGTCTTCGTCCATGACGACTGCTATGCCCTCCTGGCCGGCATGGCACCGGAATTCGGGATCAAGCTGCCCTTCCGCCCCATTTCCATCCTGGAATACCTGGCGGAGTACCTGAAAAATCACCCGGACCGTATTACCAGACTGAATATGAAGGTCGCCTACCAGCGTCCCTGCGCCTCCCGGTACACCCCGGAAAAGGATCATTTCCTCGCTGAGATCTTCTCCCTCATCGGCGTAGAGCGCGTCGCCCGGAAGTATGACGGGATCAACGCCATCTGCTGCGGTGTAGAACTGGCCGGTCCGAACCTGAAGCTCTTCCCCAGGGGCAAGAACTTCGCCCCCTTCCAGGAAAAGAATATCCAGGACGCCAAGGACTCCGGCGCCGAAGCGATTGTTTACCTATGTCCCATGTGCTTCCGGACCTTGAACAAAAAGGCGCGGGAAGCGGGGATGAAGAACTACATGATCAGCGACATCTGCCGGTTGGCCCTGGGGGAGACCCTCCCGGAGGACAAACCGGCTTAGCCGGCAAACATCCGGATCCCGGCCGGCTCGCATCGGGAGTGACGGGGAAACGACCCCAGACCGTCCGAAGACACCGGCAACCCCGTCAGGGGGGAGGCATCGTTTTGCCTCCTCCCCACCCCTGAGGTCTCCGGGTACCGACGGCCGGTTGCATGACGCCGGAGCGATAAGAAAACGTCTTTTATCCCGACTTTCCGCCTCGACACTGGGCAGAGGAAATCCGGCGGTAATATGAAGAAGGATACAGGGAGCATTAATGGAAGACATTGGCAATGAAATTCTATCTCCACAGTTAATCGATCACGCCCGGCAGCCCCGGAACAAGGGAATCCTGCCGGGGTACAACGCCGAAGGCCAGATAACAGGACCCTGCGGCGATACCATGGCCTTCTGGCTGGAGGTGAAGGACGGCACGGTGAAAAATGCCTCTTTCTATACCACCGGCTGCGGCACGTCTCTGGCCTGCGGGAGCATAGCTACCTGTCTGGTCCGGGGCATGCGTGTCGCGGCGGCGGCCGCCCTCTCCCAGGAAGACATTCTTAATGCCCTGGGAGGTCTGCCCCCGGAGGCGGAACACTGCGCCCTCCTGGCGGCCAATACCATGCGGGCCGCCTGCGAGAATTACCTCAAAGACTCAAGGCGAGCGGAAAAATAGCGATCCACTCCCCCTAAGGCGCCCTGTAGTGAAGTAACTTGAGTGCAGTTAGTTGTAAGGTCGGACCTCGTCGACAAGATTTGGGAAGCAGGTAATCATTGAAGACAGGAGGATTGAGAAATGGCTGCTCCCAGCTTGAAACCGGTGGATAACATAGAGATCCTGTCCCTTCAGGACAACTACATCGAGATGACAGCCACGGACAACAGCGCCGTCGTGACCAGGGCCATCCCCCTTAAGGACGGTTGTTTCCGCCTGTCGGTCCTTGCGGAACACGGTTTTGCCGCCGTTGTCAAGACCGGTGTCAACGGCAAGACGCATACCCTGCTGTTCGATTTCGGTTTTTCCGAAGGAGGCGCCGCCTACAACGCCAAAATCCTGGGAGTGGATTTGGGCGCGGTGGAGGCCGTCGCCCTGTCCCACGGCCACAATGATCACACCGGTGGATTCGATCAATTGGCGGCCCTGCTCGGCAGAAGAGAGATCCCCTTCTTCGTCCATCCACAGGTTTTTCGGAAACCCCGCTACCTGAAGATACCCGTGCGGGACATGAAGATCCACTTCTCGCCCCTGACTCGGGAACAGATCGCCGCAACGGGCTTGAAGCTCATCGAAACTTCGGAACCCGTCACCTTCCTCGACGATACGGTCCTGTTTCTCGGCGAGGTCCCCCACCGGACGGATTTTGAAAAGGGATTTCCCATCGCTCGCTATCAGGAAGACGGACAGGAAAAATGGGACCCCATCGAAGACGACACCTCCGTGGTCATGCACTTGAAGGACAAGGGGCTGGTGGTACTCTCCGGCTGCGCCCATGCCGGTATCGTGAACACGGTGAACTACGCCCGGGAGATCACGGGCGTGGATAAAGTTCACGCCGTCATGGGTGGATTTCACCTCTCCGGCATCTACTTCGAGGGGATTATCGACCGGACGGTGGAAGAGATGAAAAAGATCGATCCCGACTATGTCATCCCCTGCCACTGCACGGGGCGCAACGCCATCATGGCCTTTGAAAGGGCGATGCCGGAAAAGTTCATCCTCAACATGGCGGGAACGAAGCTGACCTTCGGGGCATGAATCGGAGCTTCCTTATTCCAAAATGATTCCTCTGAGTTCGGGAAAGGAGAGAGACATTCGGAAAATCGATCAGGGACAATGCCTGAAACTTTATTCCGTCGGGATGGAATGCATGATGAAAATGGCACTCAAAAAGATCCCTCCGCTGCTCATCGCTCCGGAGCCGGGATGACTTCCCGGAGATATGGGTACCCTCACCACCCATATCTCCGGGAAGCGCGAGGGGATTGGGCAAGGTCGTCTCCCTCAATCAAGAATACAACATAGATCGGTCTTTATCATTCAGGAATAATCAGCGAGTTGTCAGTCCAGTGCTGTCCAGATGTCCTGCAGGGCCGCCAGGAGGGCTTCGTTCTCCGGCCGTTTCCGAACGGCAACGCGAAAGAAACGCCGGTCCAGACCGGTGAAATTGTCGCAGCGGCGGATGGCGATCCCCTTCTTCAGCAGTTTCGCCGCCAGCCCGGGAGCGTCCATTTTCCGGCCGTCGATCCGCGCCAAAAGGAAGTTGGCCTCCCCGGGATAGACATGGAAGGCGAAACGATCCCGCAGACCTTCGCTCAGGAAGCGCCGTTCCTTCTCGATCAGGGCCAGTGTCCGGCGACGGTAATCGTCATCGTCCAAAACCGTCTCTCCGGCTGCCTGAGCCAGGGCGTTCACCGTCCAGGGCAGAATGAAGCCGCCGATCTTTTCCATCACCGCCGCCGCTCCCGCCGCGAACCCCAGACGGAGGCCGGGGATGGCATGGAACTTCGTCAGGGAACACAGGACGATGACATTGGGAGGGCGCCGGACCAAGAGGCGATCCATGGCGGGTACAAAATCGGCAAACGCCTCGTCAATGACGAAGACCGTATCGGGGTGGCGCCGGGCGGCGGCCCGGATCGCCACGGCCGCGCAGCTCAAACCCGTGGGATTGTTGGGCCGGCCGATGAAAACGATTTCATCGCCCTGCAGATGGTCCTCCAGTTCATCCATCTCCAGGATGAAGCCCCGATGCTCACTCAGGGCGACCTTCACCACCTCCATGCCCGCCAATGCCGACGCGACGGCATAATCGGCGTAAGACGGCACGGGGATAACCGCCCTGCCCCGGGAAAGCGCCCGGGGCAGGGCATAGAGGATCTCCGTGGAACCGTTGCCCACGATGATTTCCTCCGGGGGAATCCCGTAGCGCCGGGAAACAGCAGCAATCACCCCCGCCGCCCGGGGATCGGGATAATGAAGGATTTCGTTGAGCCGGCGGCGGATAAGGCTCCGAAAGCCCACCGGCAGCCCCAGGGGATTGATGTTGGCGGAAAAATCCAGCAGTTCATCCTGTGAAACACCGGCCCGGGCGGCCAGGCGGCGGATATCTCCCCCGTGCTGGAATTGCGATCGCGGCATCTCTAACATCCTCGTCTCTCCGTCCCGACCCCGCCGTCCCGGATCCCCCCTACGCCGGCGCTATCCTTGCCGGGAGGGCGCCTTGCGGCTCACGCGTCTGCCTGATCGTGAGCGCTCGTTCGCCGGTCAGGAAACGTTTTCAGGCAAACAGACCGGACGTAGCGTAGCGGAGCGTTTCCGCCATGTCAACGACAATCCCGAATCATGATAATCAGGAATCCCGGCGGCGGACCGACTTACTATCCGCCGGCCGCGGCCGCCTCTTCCCGCTTATCGCGCCGTCGGCCCTTCAAAGGAGTTGACAAGCCGGCAGGGATTCCTCTAAACAGAAAAAACCTGTTGAAACGTCACGAAGCACAAACAGTAGTATTGACGATATTTTTCGTAGTGAGTCATGGTTGACGACATCGTAAAAGGTCAAAAAATGTTCCATTTGGGACGGCATCGTAAAAAGATCCGCAGGCGAGGCGCGCGAATCCTGAGGAATGAGGCGTACTGGGACGTACGTCGCAGTGACGAGGGATGAAGCGCAACGAAGCATCCGGACTTTTTACGATGCCGTCATGATTTAGAGTTTGTTCTTAAATAACATTGCGATAGGGCGCGCTCGTATTTATGCCGGATTTGGCCGCGCCGATTAAGCAAAACCGCAGGCGTAGTGGCGCTACGTTGAGGATTTTGCGAAGGTTGAAGGCCCATGCCGGATGCCCACCTTATCGCCACGTCATCAATCATGGCCGGCAATCCCAGGGGGAAATCCTCGATGACCGACGTCTTTTTCTATGCCCTTCTCGCCGCCGACGGCCTCTTTCTGGTCCTCCTCGTCGCATTGCTGTTCAAATCGTCGTCCCGGCCGCTGGCCGCGATCGACCACCGCCTGGAAGGCATGGAAACGCTCCAGGAAAGGCTGGAGCGGACCCTCCGGGAGGATGGCCCCAGAGATCGGGAAGAGTTGAACCGGTCCCTCCGGGACGTGAGCGAGTCGCTCCTGGTCCGGCTGGCGGAAAACATGTCCCTGCAGAAGGACCAGTGGGAGATATTCTCCCGGCAATTGACGGACCTTGCCGTCCAGAGCATCCAGAAGCTCGACAGGATAAACGAAAGCGTCGCTCTTCAGTTACGCAATCTCCAGGAGGACCAGCGCCGGCAATTGGAGGCGATCCGCGCCACGGTGGACGAAAAACTTCAGGACACCCTGGAAAAGCGCCTCGGGGAGTCCTTCCGCCTGGTGAGCGAACGCCTGGAAACGGTCCAGAAGGGTCTGGGGGAGATGCAGACCCTGGCCGCCGGCGTCGGGGATCTGAAGAAGGTCCTTACCAACATCAAGACCCGGGGAACCTTCGGGGAGATCCGGTTGGGCACCCTCCTGGAAGAGATACTCAGTCCTAACCAATACGCCGTCAATGTGGCCACCAAACCGGACAGCGACCACCGGGTGGAATTCGCCGTGCGGATGCCGGGGCGGCACGATGATCCCCGACAGGTCGTCTGGCTCCCCCTGGATGCCAAGTTCCCCCAGGAAGATCATCTGCGGCTCCTGGAGGCTCAGGAGCAGGGAAATCCCGGGCAGGTGGAGGAGGCGTCCCGGCAACTGGAACGGACGCTCCGGGACATGGCCAAGAGCATTCGGGACAAATATCTGGCGCCGCCTCATACTACCGATTTCGCCATCATGTTCCTGCCCACGGAGAGCCTCTACGCCGAAGTCCTCCGCCGGGACGGACTCTTCGCGCAGCTCCAGCGGGAATTTCGGGTCGTGATCACCGGCCCCACCACTCTGGCCGCCCTCCTGAACAGCCTGCAGATGGGCTTCCGCACGCTTGCCATCGAGAGGCGCTCCAGTGAAGTATGGGAACTCCTGGGCGCGGTGAAGACGGAATTTGCCAATTTCGGCGGCATCCTGGAAAAGACACGAAAAAAGATCATGGAGGCGGGCAATACGATCGAAAAGGCCGCTGTCCGCTCCCGGGCCATCGAGAGAAGGCTGCGGGACGTCCAGGGTCTTCCGGCGCCGGAGGATGGAGGTGGGGAATCCGGAGCGGAAGACGCCGGCGATAACGGTGCTCCCTATAACCGAAGCTAATCAAAGCATGGCGGGACCGATGGTCGTTCCCGCCTTTGCGGCGGCGGCGCCAGGCGCGGCCGTCCCCGCAGGATCATCAAAGCGCCGGGGCGAGGAAACCGCCTTGGCGGGGGAAAGGAGCTTTCTCTTGAAGGGAACGATCGTCAATACCGGAGCGGTCATCGCGGGGAGCCTCATCGGTCTGGCAGCGGGAAAGCGCATGCCCCCGGGCCTCAAAACGATCCTCATGCAGTGTCTGGGTCTCTCCACCATCCTCATCGGCCTGCAGATGGCCCTTTCGGAACGGGACGTGATCCCCGCCATCGGCTGCCTGCTGCTGGGCGCCCTAACGGGAGAGCTGCTCAAAATCGAAAGTGGGATCGACCGGCTGGGGGAATGGCTGAAGGCTAGGGCCCGTTCCGAATCATCGACCTTTGTGGAGGGCTTCGTAACCGCTTCACTTCTCTATGTAACGGGGGCGATGGTGATCGTAGGTTCCATCCAGGACGGCGCCACCGGGGATGCGACGACCCTTTATATCAAGTCCCTCCTCGATGGAGTCGCATCCATAGCCTTTGCCTCCACCTTGGGCATCGGCGTCGCCTTTTCCGCCTTGAGCGTCCTGTGCGTCCAGGGCGTCCTGACGCTGCTGGCGGCGCACCTGAGCTTCCTGCAGCAACCCGCGGTACTGGGCGCCATCACCGCCACAGGGGGGCTGCTCATCGTCGCCATCGGGCTCAACCTCCTCAACGTGGCGAAAATCCGCATCGGCAACCTGATCCCCGCCCTGATCTACGCCGCCATCTGGGCCGTGTACGGCGGGTAATGAGGAAGGGATTGTTTTTAAGCGCGACGGTCGATCGAAACATGGAAACCGAAAATCCGCGCTCGGTCCGCTCCTCACGATGAGGCGCAGCTTCAGCGCATCTCCCGAATGACCTTGCCCCGACTCAAAAAGGAAATGCCCCGATTGCCTTCGAGATTCAACATGATGGATTCGATCAGCGGTTCACTGACCGGTACATCGGACAGCCACTCCACCAGGAAATTGGCCCCCGTACCGCTGGTGTCCGACTGGGGAATAAAATAATTCACCGCTCCCAGGGGAGGCAGGGGGTGTTCCCCAACGAGGAATTCCTTGACGAGCTTGCCGTCATTGTTGAAATAGAGGACCTTTGTGACCTTGATGGGATTTTTCAGATCGGTGTTGTGGATGGCAAGAAAGGCGCTCAGATCGAACTTCTTGCTCTCGATATAGGGGATGTTGGAATAAATGGGCACGTAGAGGACCTGCCCCCGGAGCTTATTCTCCGCGGTATCGGCCACCTTGAGGGTTTCGGGGCGGAAATCCCCTGCCGCCTGCCCGTTCAATGGCGGCGCTTCCTTTCCGGAACAGGCGATTACGGAGAAAAACAGCGCAATGATCGCGATGGTCCTGATGAGCCGGCCCATATTATTCATGATTCCCTCCTCACTGCCATATCTGGACGACATATAAAAGGGGAATGGAGGCCCTGTCAATATAATTATAAACGAGAAAGCCCCCAGTCCGAATCCGGAGGGGGGGCTTTCTCCTGAATATGAAGGCTCGATTATTTCTTTGCCGCCGCTACAGCATCGCGAAGCTTTTTCCCCGCGGTAAACTTGGGGACCTTTTTGGCCTTGATCTTGATGGCCTTGCCGGTCTGGGGATTTCTTCCGGTGCGGGCTGCTCTTTTAAAGACCTTGAAGGTTCCGAAGCCGACCAAGGTAACGGCTTCATCCTTCTTCAGGGCCCCGGTTATGGTTTCCAGAACACAGTTGACCGCTTCCTCCGCCGTTTTCTTCTTCCCTACCACTGAAACCACCGCATTTACCAGATCTCCCTTGTTCATCTCTTGCCTCCTTTTTTATTTATCGTCCACCGCCCTGCACGGTTCAACGACCTGACAATTAGTTATCACTTTTTGCGGCCGATTATAAAAGAGCGAAAGTCTTGTGTCAAGGGTAATTTCACGTTTTTTCAGCTTTATTTATGCGTATTGCATTTGATATTTATTGTATAATAATGAGAATTTAATTTGATATTTTTAACAAGATACTGGGGAGAGTCATTATCATTATTTAAATAGCGGGAGGCCCACGGCGACAACGACATGAACGGCGACCTAAAAAGAAGCCCTCCCCCGGAAAGGGGAGGGCTTGGGAAGGGGTTGGGGGGGCGGGATCTTTCTCTATCCGTCGCCCCGGGGCCGATGGCGGCGTTTCGGGTTACCGGTTGCCCTGGGGACCAGGGCCATAACCGCCGCAACCGCCGGGACCGTAGCCGCCACCGCGGGCGAATCCTTTACCGGGGCCGAAGCCTCTCATGGCGCCGTAGGTCTGCAGCTTGGTCTGCTGTTCCGGGGTCAGGACCTTCAGGACGGCCAGGCGGTGACTCGTCTGCTTGTCCTGAAGTCGATCCCGCAGGTTACGGATCTCTTTCTGCACCGCCGTGATCTTCTCCTCGCTGGGCTGCTGCTGGAGCCACAGGAGCTTTAACTCTCCCCGTTTGCTGAAAAGCTGATCCTGAAGCGGCTTGATCTCCTTTAAATGGGCGTCCCGCAGGGACTTGATCTTGCTTTCCTGTTCCGCCGTCAGGTTAACTCCGGCCAGACCTCTTACCTCGCCGCTCTGACAGGGACCATACCCGGGTCCCCTGCCGCTGCGGGGTCCCTGTCCCCAGCCGTAGGCGAAGGAAGTCGTCGCCAGGGCCAGAATCACGAGGACCGCAAAAATTGTCGATGTTGCCTTTCTCATTTTTTTTCTCTCCTTTCCGATCTCTTTATTTTCTATTTTCGTTGCTTACCTTATCTTCTTCTCTTTGCCCTCTTGGATTGCAACTGCCGTGCCACCATGCCACATACATTACATGTAACTAATTATACTTATTTATTTGCCGATCGACCCAGAAGTGTTCGCCTCGTCGCCGCGGTAAAGAAAAAACTGGCTAATAATTATCCGCCTATGCTATCCAAACGTCTAAAAAGTATCCGCTCAACAACCGCGGCAGGCAAGGAATGGAGAAGGCACCCTCGCTAAAACAACGCTGGTCCTGGACCATCATCTCCCCATGGCTCATCATCGGGGCAGCGCTGGTGCTGGTGCCCCTGTTCGTCTTCATGACCATGCAAAGCCTGAACCGGCAGAAAACGGAAACCAACCGCCTGCTGCTGGAAAAGGGCGACGCCCTGATCCGCTCCTTCGAGGCCGGGGCACGCACCGGCGCCGGCCTGCGCTGGGACGCCTTCCGGCTCCAGAAACTCCTCATAGAAACGGCACAGCAACCGGGCATCGATTACTTCATCATCACCGACGCCACCGGGGTAATCCTGGCCGACAGCGACCCGTACCGGATCGGCGACTTCTACGGCGCCAACCTCGATCTGGCCCGTCTCGTCGCCGTCAAGACCGCCCAATGGCGCCAGGTGGCCAACGAAGAGGGCGCCGATACCTTCGAGGTGTACCGGGGTTTCACCCCTACCCCCGGTCCCTTCCCCATCTGGCAGGAAAGGCATGCCGATCCCCGGACGCCGCCGGGGTTGGTGATCTTCGTCGGCCTGGATATGGGTCCGGTCCTCGCCGCTCGGAAGGCCGATGAACAGCATACCATCTGGATGGGGGTGGTGCTCATCATGGTGGGACTTTCCGGGGTCATCTCCCTGCTTCTGGCCCAGGGCTACAAAGCGACCCGGAGATCCCTGTTCCAGGTCCGGGCCTTCTCGGCCCATCTCATGGAAAACATGCCCATGGGGCTTATTGCCATTGATCCCCAGGGGGTGATCATGGCCTATAACAAGACCGCCGCCGTCATCCTGGCCGTTCCCGAAGCGGAGGCACGGCAGCGGCCCGCAGCGGCGTTCCTCCCGCCGGCCTGCCGGGAAATCATCGCCAGCGCGACGACGGCACGGGAACCGATCGTCCGGGAGGTGACGTGCCGATTCCGGGACGGCCGGACGGCGCCGCTGGAGATCATTGCCTCCCGTCTCCAGGAGCCCGAAGGCGAATTGATGGGGCTGGTCATCCTCTTTAGGGACATCTCCGACCTCCGGACGCTACAGGAGGAGATCGCCCGGACCAAACACCTGGCCGCCCTGGGCAGTCTCGCCGCCGGGGTTGCCCACGAGATCCGCAACCCCCTGAGTTCCATCAAGGGTTTCGCCACCTACTTCCGGGAAAGATACAGCGACGTTCCAGACGACAGAGAGACGGCGGAGATCATGATCGGCGAGGTGGAACGCCTCAACCGGGTGATCGGCCAACTGCTGGAATTCGCCCGCCCCACGACTCTTCAGTCCACCCCGGACCAGATCGCGGCGGTCATCGAAGCATGCCTGAAGATCGTCACCGGCGACCTGGCAACCAAAGGGATCACCGTGGAAAAGGAACTGCCTCCCCTGCCCGACGTTTCCTATGACCGGGACAGGATGAAGCAGGTCTTCCTCAACCTCTTCCTGAACGCCCTGGCGGCCATGGAACCGGGCGGCGTCCTCACCGTCACAGCCCGGGAGGAAGGGGAACGATGGATACGGATCGAGATCGCCGACACCGGCGCCGGCATCGCCGCGGCGGATCTGGAGCGGATCTTCGACCCCTATTTCACCACCAAACCCGCGGGAACGGGTCTGGGCCTGGCCATCGTCCAGAAGATCATGGCGGCGCACCACGGGGAGATAAAGCTGGAAAGCGCTCCAGGAAAGGGAACCAGGGCGATCATCCGCCTGCCCATTAAACGTAGCGCCCCTGACGGCGTGCCGCTACCAAAGGAAAAGAAATGAGAATACGAAACCCATCCCCACCTTAATCCTTGAAGGAGAGGAAACTGCCCGTATTTGCAAGATGAAAATACATCCGCGCGATCTCCCCCAAACATTTTTCATCATGCGTGGGTGTTGGATAAACATGACAATTCATTTGATATTTTAAGGAGGGATTGTTGGTGACGGAAAAATACACTATCCTCGTGGTGGACGACGACCGGGCCCATCGCACCATGCTGAAGACCCTGCTTTCCGGGTGGGGATACCTGATCCGGGAGGCCGACGACGGGGAGACGGCCATTGCCGCCGTCCGGGAGCGAGCCTTCGACCTGGTCCTCATGGACATCCGGATGCTCAAGATCTCCGGGCTGGAGGCCCTGGTGGAGATCAAGGCCATCAATCCCGCCATCCCGGTCATCATCATGACCGCCTACGCCTCCCTGGAAACCGCCGTGGAGGCCGTCAAGAAAGGGGCCTACGACTATCTGCAGAAGCCCCTGGACTTCGACGAACTGCGTCTCAAGATGGAACGGGCCATGGAACACCGCCGCCTCAAGGAGGAAAACGCCCTGCTGAAAGAGAGCCTGGGTGCCCGCTTCGACCGTCGGAACCTCATCGGCAGCGCCCCGGTCATGGTGCGGCTCCTGGAAACCGTGGCCCAAGTCGCCCCCTCGGAGGCCACGGTCCTCATCACCGGCGAATCGGGGACCGGCAAGGAGATGCTCGCCGGGGCCATCCATTTCAACAGCCAGCGCCGGGAGGGGCCCTTCGTGAAGATCAACTGCGCCGCCATCACGGAAACCCTTCTGGAATCGGAGCTTTTCGGCCATGAGAAAGGGGCCTTCACCGGGGCGGACCGCCGCAAGGAGGGGAAGTTCCGTCAGGCCGACGGGGGCACGATCTTTCTCGACGAGGTGAGCGAGATGTCCCTGGCCATGCAGGTCAAGCTCCTCCGGGTCCTCCAGGAGCGGGAGATCACCCGGGTGGGGGGTAGCGAGGCCGTCAAGGTGGATGTCCGCGTCATCGCCGCCACCAACCGCGACCTGGCCGCGGGTATCGCCGCCGGTCGTTTCCGGGAGGACCTCTTCTACCGCCTCAACGTCGTGACGCTCACGGCGCCGCCCCTGCGGGAGCGCCGCGAGGACATCCCCATCCTGGCCCAGCACTTTCTTACCCACTTCGCCGAGAAGAACCATAAGCAGATCAAGGGGTTCACCCCCCAAGCCCTGGACCGTCTCCGCCGCCACTCCTGGCCGGGCAACGTCCGAGAACTGATGAACGCCGTGGAACGGGGGGTGGTCCTGTCCCGGGGGGACTATCTGGAGGAGGCGGAACTGTCGTTGAGCCCGGCGCCGGGCGCCGTTCCGGAACCGCCCGCACCGGCCGGCATGCCGGAACTGTTCGCGCCAGCCGCCACCGGCAGTGCCTTCACTGCCACGGGCACCGCGGCAACCACCACCGCCATCGGCATTCCCGGCGCCGCACTTCCGTCTGCCCCCGGCGCCGAAACGACGGCCGGGGAAAAACGTCCCGTCTCCCTCAACGAGGTGGAACAGGAGACGATCATCCGCACCCTCGCCGAGGTGAAAGGCAACAAGAGCGAAGCGGCCCGGCGCCTCGGCGTCACCCGCCGCACCCTCCACCTGAAACTGAAAAAATATGGATTAATGGAATGAAACATAGGAAATACAGCATGAACATTCTGGTCTGCATTAAACAGATCCTGGTGCCGGAGGCGGTTTCGGAAGGTCCAGGCAGTCTGGGCAGCAACGTAGCGGGAAATGAAGACCCGGCCGCCAAAGGGGGGGCGTGGAACTTCCCCGAGCCGTCGTTTGCCGACGACTGCTACCGGATGAACCCCTACGACGAGCACGCCCTCGAGGAGGCCCTGCGGATCCGGGAACGGTTTCCCGAGGCGAAGATCGACGCCCTCACCGTGGGACCGGACCGCTGCCGCCAGGTCCTGCGCCGGGCGCTGGAGATGGGGGCGGACCGGGCCGTCCTGCTCCAGGTGGCGTCAGCGCCCAGGAAAGAGCTGGTATCGCCGCATTCTTTAGAGCCGGCGACGGCGGCCGGCGGGGCCGGACTGCTGTTTTCGAAAGAGCTGGTGTCACCGTCCTCAGAAGATCCGGGACGGTCGTCCTGGGGAGAGCCGGGATGGCCGGCTTCGGAAGCGCTGGTGTCACCGTCTTCGGGGGAGCCGGTGCCGCCGCATGCTCGATCGGACTCCAAGCCTGCCCACCCCGGTGATACCTCCCCCCCCCAAGACCTGACACCCTATGAAACCGCCGCCATTATCGCCGCCTATCTGCGGGATAAAACCCATGACCTGATCCTTGCCGGCGTCATGGCCGAAGACGGCATGGCCGGCCAGACGGGGCAACTGCTTGCGGAGCTCCTGGGGCTACCCTGCGCCACCGCCGTCATCAGTGAACAGCTCCACTCCCCGCACGGCCCGGTCTATGTGGAACGGGAGGAGGACGGCGGGGAAAGATCGGCCTATGAAATCGACCTCCCCGCCCTGCTCACGATCCAGTCGGGAATCAACCGGCCCCGTTATCCGGCCCTCTCCCACGTCCTGAGGGCCCGGGCCCAGGAGATCGTGGTCGTGGCGGCCTCCGGATTGCGTCCCACCCCACGGGAGCGGGTCGTCGATAGCCGCCGCCGGGAAAGTTCCTCCGAATGTGAATTCCTCCCCGGGCCGCTTCCGGAGCAGGCCCGGCAGTTTCTGGGGTTCTGCCGCCAGCGGGGGTTTCTGAACGCATGAGCGCCGACGTCGTCGTCATTGCCGAAGCATCGCCCGCCGGGCTGACTCCCGCCAGCGTCAAGACAATTTCCTTTGCCCGCCGCCTCGCGGACGCCACAGGTGAAGGCCTGCGGGTCCTCATCCCCGGCTGTTTCCCCGAGACGGCACCGATCGCCGCGAAAGATTCGACCTTGACAGCTTCAGGCGGTAACATGACGGCTAAGGCTGTCGCATCGGTAAGTGTGGGTGTCGCGAATAATATCGACGTATTCCCCCCTCCGGGTAGAGAGAAGTCAAATATGTCGGAAAAAGAGGGCAAGGCATCTATCTCCCCACCGGCAGGGAGAGGAAATTCAACAAGCGATGTTGACAATGAAAATGAAAATGTTGCCAGATTTTTGGAACGGACCGGCGGGGCGGAGACGATCCTTATCTCCGGCGAAAGCTTAGCCGCTTACAGCGCCGAGGCCTGGATGGAGACCCTGGCACCCCTGTGCCGGGACCTTGATCCACGTTTTCTCTGCCTCCCCCATACGTCCCGAGGCTGGGATTACGGGCCGGGGCTGGCGATCCGCCTGGAGGCCGCCCTGATCGGCGCCGTCGATGGCTTCCGCCGGGAGGAAGCGGATGGCGCTTTTCTCTTCCGGCGCTCCATCCTGAAGGGGCAGTGGCAGCAGGAAGTCCGTCCGGAAAGGTGGCCCGTCGTCCTCACGGTGCTTCCCGAAGCGGCAGCCGCCGCCGGCGCCGTATCCCATAGCGACGCGGCTCCCGACGACACAAAGGCCCAAGCTAACGCCGCCGGAGATACCCGCGGCGAAACCGGTTCCGGTCCCCAAGGCACGAACCTTTCTCTCTCTTCTCCGCGCCATGCGCCCGTTCGCACCCCTCCCGCAACCTTTTCATCATCATCTCCGTCCCGGACCGCCTTCTACGCCGCCCCCGCGGCCCCCGACCCCCGCTGCCGGCCCCTGGGAAAGCTGCCCGCCGGGGAGGCGGCTTATGATTTTTCCACCGCGGAGGTCATCGTCGCCGCCGGCCAGGGTATCGGCGCCGCCGAAAATCTGGCGCTGATCGAACGCCTGGCGGGGCTCTTCCCCAAGGCGGCGGTGGGGTGCTCCCGGGCCGTCTGCGACCGGGGCTGGATGGAATACCGTCGTCAGATCGGCATGACGGGCCGTACCGTGGCGCCGCCCCTCTACATCGCCTGCGGCATCTCCGGGGCCATGCCCCACCTGGCGGGGATGCGGGACTCCCGCTGCATCGTCGCCGTGAACCGGGACAAGAATGCCGCGATCTTCCAGGTCGCCCACCTCGGCATCGTGGCGGATCTCCTGGCCTTCATCCCGGCGGTCCTGGAGCAGACGGAAGAGGAGGCGCGGAGGGCGGATTAATTACCCGCATCGAACCGCCCCGCGGCAAGCATCGGGGGATGTAAGGGTTAGATGTACAACGATAAAAAGAGTAGTTATTCCTTCCGGTGCGGGGGAAAGAGATTGGCGACAATTTAGACCGCCATCGAGGTCAAGTCTGACAAGGTTCACATGACCGGGGACATGCCCGGGGCGTCATTTCGGGCGTCCGGTATATTTGCGGGAAAACCCTCAGGATGGAAGATGTGATCGGCAAATCTGTTATGATCGAACCAAAGGACCAAGAAATCCTGACAGATTTTCTAACGTCAGTGTGTAAGCAGCAACCGCCGGAAACCGGCACGCCCGGAGACATTGTCCTCCGGGCCGGACGTTATTTCCTGGACGCCCCCTACGGGGCCCACACCCTGGAGGCCCCCCGTCCCGAGGCCCTGGTCGTCAATCTTCGGCGCTTCGACTGCTTCACCCTCGTAGAGAACTGCTGCGCCCTGGCCCTCCTGGTCCGCCAAATAATCGTGAACAACCGGGCTGAATGCCACCGTCAACCTGCCGGTACCAATGAAGGAGCCTCAAAGGATAACGGTTTCCGGCCGGAAAGAGGCATCCCCGCGCCCCGGCAAGGACATCCCGCCACCCCGGCCGTGATCTCCTCATCAGAACGATCCGAAGGGGCACATCCCGGACCGCTGCCTTCCGTCCACTCCCCCGCAGCGCTCGCCACCTACTTCACCGCCCTGCTCCGGACCCTCCGGTATCGCGACGGGGTCATCGCCGGCTATCCCTCCCGTCTCCACTACTTTTCCGACTGGCTGGCAAACAACGCCCGCCAGGGGTTGCTCCGGGACATGACCACCGCGCTGGGAGGCCGTCCCACCCCCAAGGTCATTGATTTCATGACAAAGCACCGGGAACTTTACCCGTCCCTCCAGGACGAGACCCCGTACAGCCAGTTGCAGGAAATAGAGGCGCAGATCTCCGCCCTTCCCCGTCATGTTCTCCCCAAGGAGGAAATAGCTGACTGGGAAGGAAAGATCGCCCCGGGGGACATCCTCGCCGTCGCCACCCATGAGGAAGGTCTCGACGTCACCCACGCCGGCATCGCGATCCGCAGTACCGGCCACCACCTCCATCTCCTCCACGCCTCCTCCGAGGCGGAAAAGGTCATCGTCTCCCCGGAGACCCTCGCCACCTACCTCCAGAAGCGGGAGAACCACGCCGGCATCATCGTCGCCCGCCTCATTTAAATACAGATGCAGGGGGGGCCGAAACGGCAGGCGCATCGGTAACCCAACATTTGACGATCGTTTTCATTATCCCCGATGGCCTCTTGAAAATCCCCCCTCTATGGCTGGGCCAACATCCCCCATGCCCCCCAGATCCTCCCAAAAAACCACCCCAATCTGGAAGGCAAAACTTTTTGGCCCTCGTTTGTTTCGCTTATGATTTCAGGTACTTTACCTATGTCGGAGCTCCGACATACCCCCCATTTGCGAGGGCTCGATAATCGGTGGCTCCCGAGTAATCACCGGCCGTAGCCCAAGTTCATGGGTAATGAAGATATATCGAATTATATTTGGCATTTGCATATGGTTTGACCTTCCTTCGACCGCAACCGACTGCGCCTGTCTGGCCGCTGTTTCCGAAATGTCCGCAAGACAACAAGCTGGTCTGGTACGGCGCGGCCTTTGCGCTGACTCCTGAAGCGGCAAGGTGTACGCTTTGAGGATGTCAAGGTGAAAAGAGGCGGCGGTATTGCCCGTACCCTTCCCGCTCCAGGTCTTCCTTGGGGATGAACCGGAGGGCGGCGGAATTCATGCAGTAGCGACGCCCCGTGGGCGGCGGGCCGTCGGGAAAGACATGGCCCAGGTGGGAATCCCCCCGGCGGCTCCGGACCACGGTGCGGCTCATGAGCAGACGTCGGTCTTCCCGTTCCACCAGGTCCGCCCCTTCCAGGGGCCGGGTGAAGGAAGGCCAGCCGGTGCCGGAGTCGTACTTGTCCCGGGAGCTGAAGAGGGGCTCCCCGGTGACGACGTCCACATAGATCCCCTCCCGCTTGTTGTCCCAGTATTCGTTACGGAAGGGGGGCTCCGTCCCCTCCTCCTGGGTCACGGCGAATTGGAGCGGGGTGAGGCGCTGCTTCAGGGCCGCCCGGTCGGGCTTGACGTATTCTCCTTCCCCCCCATGAGGAGCCCCCGATGCCGCCCCGGGGAGCGGGGCAGCCGGACCATTTTCCTTACCCGATGCCGACCGGGATGTCTGCCGATCGATAATATTACCTTTACTTGGCAATTTGCACCCTGACGCCGCCTCGTCTCCCCAGGCCCTGTTGAGGAAGCGGTCCCGGCCGGACCCCCGGCGGTAATAACCGTAGCGCAACGGATTCCGGCGGGCGTAATCCTGGTGATAATCCTCCGCGGGGTAAAAGGGACCGGCGGGGAGGATCTCCGTGACCACCGGGCGGGGGAAACGGCCGGAACGGTTCAACTCCTCCCGGGAACGTTCGGCGGCCCGGCGCTGCTCCTCGTCGGTATAGAAGACGGCGGCGCGGTACTGGGGCCCCCGGTCAGCAAACTGCCCGCCGGGATCGGTGGGGTCGATATGGCGCCAGAAGACCACCAGCAGTTTTTCATATGTGGTCCGCTCCGGATCGTAATGGATTTGAACGGCCTCCACATGTCCCGTCCTCCCCCCGCAGACCTCCTCATAGGTTGGATTTTCCTTCGTTCCCCCGGTGTAACCGGGGATCACCTTCGCCACCCCGGGGACCTTGGCGAAATCCACCTCGGTGCACCAGAAGCAGCCGCCGGCAAAAACGGCGGTCTTGAGACGGGTATTGTCCTTTTCCATAACTTTCGCCTCCTCTCGTAGATCCCGTCCATCGCCGCCGTCGCCGCCTGCGCCCCGGCAGCCGCCCACCAGGACGGCAATCATGATCGATGTCCAAAGAAGAATCCTTCTCATTCTCGTTCGTTTCCCTTCGCCTTTCGCCGTCGGCCCGGTTATGTCACGTCGGCATATCAGCGCAGGCGATTCACGTCCGTCCCTACCGTGCGTCTACCATATGAGCAATCTTGCGAAAATTACCGCCTGATAAGGCGCTCAAGGGGCGTGGGGGTGCCATTCTAAAACAACCGACGAGGAGAGACTTCCCCGTCAGCGGCGGATATATAGGTAAGTTAGGGTGTCGCCAGGAAATGTCAACGGCCGGAGAGAGAAAAATACCGGTGGAAAAGTCTTGCCATCCGGTCCGCGTTGTGTAATTTATCGCCGAGAGCCACCGAGGGGCGCGGCGGCGCGCCACAGGGCATAACTTCCTGACCGGGGAAGGCCAGAACCAGTCATGAGCCGGTAGGGCGGATTAACCGTCATGCCCGTTCCGGGCAGAGCGAAAGATGAAAATATCCGGCCATTTGTGGACTTTTTCATCTTAACTTTAAAGGAGGCGGTAAACATGATCGGAACCATAAAGACGAAACTGGCGGCGGGTTCGGCATGGCGGTGGCAATCTTTTCTCATCGGCTGGTGCCTGTTGTCCCTCCTTTCGGCGGGCAGCGCCGGCGGCGCGGAAAAAGGCATCCCCCCGGAGTTCACGGAGATCCGGGAGGCAATTCCCGACGTGCTCATGGACATCCGGTATTATACCCCCCATAATTTCGTGGGCGCCAGGGTCGATGGCTACCTCGCCCCCAAATGTTATCTGACCCGTCCGGCGGCCCAGGCCCTGGGGGCGGTGCAGCAGGAACTGGCCGCTTCCGGATTGAGCCTGAAGATCTACGATTGTTACCGCCCCCAGAAGGCGGTGAACCATTTCGTCCGCTGGGCCGCGGACATAAAGGACGTCAAAACGAAGGCCGAGTTCTACCCCCAGGTGGACAAGCGCCATCTCTTCCGGGATGGCTACATCGCCGAGAAGTCCGGCCACAGCCGGGGCAGCACCGTGGATCTCACCATCGTCGCCCTGCCGGCTAAATCCCAGGAGCGCTACCGGCCCCACAAGAATCTCCGGGCCTGCTATCGCCCCTACGGACAGCGCTTCGGTGACAACGGCATCGACATGGGCACCGGTTTCGACTGCTTCGACAGCCGGGCGCACACCCTGAACAAAACCCTCGGACCCACGCCGCGGCTCCATCGCGCCCTCCTCAAGACCCTCATGGAAAAATACGGCTTCGTCAACTACGACAAGGAGTGGTGGCACTTCACCCTGAAGGACGAGCCCTTCCCGGAGACCTATTACGATTTCGATATCGAATAGGGACTCTAGCGCCTAAGGCGCCTTATCATGTGACGGATCGAGTGAAGTCACTTAAAAGCGTCCCACACCATCTCTGGCGGCCCTGTATCAAGAAGCGACTTGAGTGAAGTTACCGAGAAGTCGCCACTGGAAGTTGTTAATGCGAATCGGAAGGAATCATCTTCACGCCGGATAGCGCCGCAAGGAGGCAGAGGCGCCATGCCCGTGGTGATCGAACGGAGGTTTTTCGTCGGAGGCGGCCCCGGGTGGATGGGCGGGGAAGTCCGCACCGCGACAACGAAGCGCCACCCCGCCGGCGTCGATCCGCCCCCGATCTCCGGACGCCGCTGGACCGAAACTCAGGGCAGCAGTTCGTGAAAAAAGGACCACCGGGACTGGGGATCGAGGGAAATCCCCCGGACGCGGTCCTCGAACTCCCGCCACCCGTCCTTTCCGTCCAGCTCATAGCTGTGTCCCCAGAAGAAAAAGACGCCGTTTTCGTATCGCTGCCGGTCGTATCTTTCCCAGAAATCGGGGGCGAGAAAATGGCAGGAGGGGTAAAATTCCCGGAAGTCATCGTGCCACGGACTCCCGGAGGGAATGACCTCCGCCTGTTCCCGTACGCCCCGGGCGAACCGGTAGCCGGCGACCCGGACCGCTTCCCGGACGTTATCGTCGGCGGCGTTGAAAGGGTAGGCGAACCCCAGGACGCCCCGGCGGAAGATTTCTTCCAGGAGCCGCTTGCTCTCCCTTATCTCCCAGGCCAGAGCCTCCGGTGACAGGGCGGTGAGATCGGGATGGGTCAGGGAGTGGCTGCAAATCTCGAAGTCATTATAGACTTCGTAAAGTTCTCCCCGGCGCAACCGCCAAATGTCCCGGTCCCCGCGGCGCCACCCGAAGGATCTGTCGTCATGATGGAGCCCCGGATTGAGGCAGAAGGTGGCTTTCGCCCCATGACGGCGGCAGACCTCCGCCAGGCCGATGTCCGTGACCACGCCGTCGTCCCAGGTTTGCAGGACCCTGACCATGAAGCCGCCTCCTTAGAGCATTATCAAATCGTCATTCAGCGACATGGGTGTCGAAGGGATGCCCCGCATCCCCTCGGGCCTTTAGCATTATCAAATCGTCATTCAGCCCGTGGCGGAGCACGTCGAGCCTGGATGAGGCGGCGACCAGTGCTTCCGCATGAATCTGTTTAATCCGAAAGGGAAACAGACTTGGGGCGTCGAACAGGTCTTTAAGCGGGACCGCCCCATTGGCGCGTGCGTAAAGCGCTGCTTCGGTCAGCCAGGTGCTGCTTGACAAATTCTGCAAGAAACGGATTCGGGCAGGCCGTATAATACGGTGGATCGGACATAGCCAGAATGTCCTCGTCCGTGCCTAACGGAAATCCCTCGATCTTGCGAAACTCCGCGTCCCTTAACTTCTCTCGCAGCTTCTCAGTGAAATATTCCCGTCGGGCTTCGTCGTTCGGGAAGGTCATGCCGAAGCATTCAACCGGCCCATTGGATTGGCTAACCGAGAATATTTGTAATGGTACCGTCTTGGAATCACCTGACATTGTCGCTCTACCTGTTTCAAGCTGGAGGTAATCGGTTTTATTTATCTTCCCCTCTATTCTATACACGGTTCTATGCACGGTGTATAGAGTCAAACCACGCGTGTATAGGTTAAGCGTTCCGTGTATAGACTGCATGGCGCCTTTCCCCAGCCTGCTGGATTTTCCCCTGTTCTTTAAGGCGCTTGAGTAGTCGGTAAGCTTGTGGCGGACTTAAACGACAGAGATCAGCCACGTCCCCTCGTTTGTCAGTTCGACCAGTTTTCGTTGGGTTTGCTGCCGGAACGCAGCGGCCCGGCGTTTTTCCGGATCGACAATCCGGATCGACAATCCGGGTCAGCATATCGTCCTTTACCGCCTTCATCTTGCCGATCCAGTCGTGGCCCGTTGGTAGGACCGCCTCGGCCGTGGAGAGGTACGCCGCTGTCGTACCAAGATCAGCGACCAGTTCCTCCAGCCATTTGATCTCGGTAAAGGCGGCAAGCCCTTCCCGGTGCTCGGTCACTTCCGTGGCGTCATAGCGGAAGTTCTTGAGCTTGCCGGTCGTGGTGTAGTTGCCGACCACGAACAGGCCCTTGTTATCCATGGGGTGGTCGAACTGGAGTTGGGAAACGACCAGATTAAAGAGTTTTTCCGACATCTCTGCAGAAATGACGTATGTTTGGACAAGCTGCCGAGCGGCGGCTGCCTGGTCGGCGTCCCGCAGTTGAACGACCGATTCAGCGGTTGGCTGGGGTGTAGCTGCCCAAAATATAATATAGGCTTTAATCTACTATTATAAATATATAAATCTATCTTTATATATGCCGTTTCGGCGGTTGCCGCGCGGAGTGACGAGAATCGACGCTCAGGAACCTTATGTTATCATTATGGAATAGACGAATCGAAAAAAATTTTACCCCCAAAAAAATGACCGGCGGTCAGAATAGGCTGCCCCACAGCGATCATTTTCGGTGACGATTACCAATCGAAGTGCAGTATCTGATAATGAAGCAGAATCCAGTTCACCTGGTGATTATATATTTCGAATTCTTCTCTGCTTACGGAGACTTTGCGCATTCCCGTGGCCAGGGCCATGATCGCGTTTTGAATGTTCGCAAGATCGCTAGAAGTGAATGCCATTAGTTGCCCGCCATTTAATTTTGTTCCTGGCCACCGAGGAGAAGGCAGACGCCAGGAACGACACAAGGAGATAGAACGTATGTAGCTGCGGGGGTGGAATCTCAGAAAAAAAGGATCATCCGACGGAAGCGTACTTTTTGATAGGTATGATAAAATCTTTGACAGGTCATTTAATAGGTGTTATCAATCATGCTATAAAAAGATCATTTAGGAGGTTACTATGCAGTCGGGTATCAAATATTCAGAAGACATTATCCCGATTAGTGATCTTAAGGTTAACCCTGGCAGGATCATTAATCAGGTTGAGAAAACTCACCGACCTGTACTTGTGACCAGCCGAGGAAGAGGTGTTGCCATCGTAGAATCTTTAAAAGATTATGAAGCAAAAGCAGAAGATCAGGCATTCTTACGCGGCGTTGTACGTGGTTTGATGGATATTGAAGAGGGAAAGGAAATAAGTCTGGCAGATGTAAAAAAACGTTTCGGACTGAGCGAATAGGCATGCAGCGTAAGAAAACGATCACCTTTACCATCTCGGCGATAAATGATCTGGATGATATGCGTGCCTGGTATGCCGAGCAACAGGTTCCTGCGGGGGGAGATAAGCTATTAAGAGAAATTGTTTCTCAGGTAGAAAGGCTTGGCGCTTTTCCCGAAAGTGGACGTGTTGTTCCGGAATTTGGACTTGCGAATCTACGAGAGATTATCTTTCCTCCTTTCCGTATTATTTATCGTCTTGATGAAAGCAAGGTCAGAGTTGTTAGGGTTTGGCGAAGCGAAAGACATCTCAAAATACCGTAAGCCTGATAAAAAAGGCTGATTTGATCGTCACATAACTTCCTGAAGGGAAGTGCACAGTATTTTTTGACTCCTGCATTTTTTTTTGAACGGATCGGAATGGAGTGCCTTGAACCGTTCTTTTTTTTGGTTCATCCGGCTGATGCGTACTTTGGGCAAAAATCGCGTTGTTGACTACTCGCTTTCATCTGCAAAGCAGCAACTTTTGGTTCATCACTGTGGTGATGATTACCGTTTAAACTCAAGTCCATCCAAATAGAAATCGCTTTTCCCGAATTAACCTCAGGCAGGCATCCACCACATCTGCGTCATAAATAGTTCCTCTATTTTTCTCGATCTCCTCTATCGCTGCATTCAATCCCATTGCTGGACGATAAGGACGGTGGGAAGCCATTGATTCTACCACATCGGCCACAGCGAGGATACGGGACTCCAGAAGAATGTCATCCCCCCTCAGGTTTCTTGGATATCCCGAACCGTCCATCCTCTCATGATGCTCCAGGATCATTCTGGCAATGGGCCAGGGAAAGTCGATATCCTTGAGGATGTCGTAACCGGACTGGGAATGGGTTTTGATCAGTCCGAACTCAGGCTCTGTCAATTTTGTCGGCTTGCTGAGAATTTCCGCGGGAACCGAAATCTTTCCAAGATCATGAATAAGTGCAGCCATCTGTATACCATCAACCCGGTCGGAGGTCAGTTCTAGTTCCATGGCAATGGCACGGGACAGGTCAGCCACCCCTCGCTGATGACCCGCCGTATAGGGATCCCTTGTCTCAACCGTTACTGCGATGGCCCGCACAGTGGCTTCAAGGGCCTTCCTCAGCTTCACCATGCTTTTCTTCCGGTCCGTAATATCTCTTGCCAATATCAATAAGGTAGATACTCTACCTTCTTCGTCAAACTCCGGCACTACTGTCGAAAAAAAGTTTCTGATACCGTCGGGGGATGGAAAATCAAATTCAAAATTCACCAGCTTTGCCGTTTCAAATGCCTTTCTGAATTGATGGTTCCAAAGCACTAGACTTTCCTCCGGCATACCAAGCTCTTCATTTGTTTTTCCAAGGTAGTCTTCAACGGTGTGGTTCGCGACTTTTTCGATGGCTTTATTGATAAAGATATGACGCCCTTGTCTATCAATGCGGGAGATAATATCCGGCGTATTTTGCGTCAGTGTCCGGAATTTCTTCTCACTTTCTCGTAAAGCTTCCTCGGACCGCTTTCGCTCGGTGATGTCTTGATTCACACCATAAGTCTTGACCGTCCTGCCATTCGAGTCCTTAACGATGAAAAAGCGGACAGTGATGTAGCCGACCGTACCGTCTAAATAGAGTATGCGGTGTTCAAGCTGCCGGTTGTAATGGGGATCGGTTGTTTCGATGGCCTGCCGGGTTTCTTCCACGACCCTATGCATGTCCTCGGGATGGACAAAACGCTCGGCATATTCGTCGGCAGACATAGTATAACCGCCAACTTGCTCGGTCGTGGTGCGGAATATTTTATAGAACTGGTCACTAAATGTGAAGATGTCGGTGCCAACGTCATACTCCCAGTGGCCTAGATGGGCCATCTCCAAGGCGTTGGACAGTTGGGCCTTGTTGGCCTGTAGTTCAAACTCGGTCCGCTTGCGCTCGGTAATATCGGTGAAATTGCATGCGAATTGGTTGGGTGCGGAACGAAAGGCTGTTACCTCAAAGTATTTGTCCAACTCCTTTGAATAGTTTTCAAAGAGGGTTGGTTCTCCAGTCAGGGCCACGCGGCCATAGGTCTCGATCCAGTACCGTTCGGTATCCGGGAACACTTCGAGAACCGTCCTGCCAACGATATGTTCGGCTTTCAAACCGGTTATACGCTCAAAGGCCGGGTTGACGGTCAGGAAACGGTAGTCAACCGGGTTCCCTTGCGTGTCACAAATGATTTCATGAACCGCGAAGCCGTTCAGCATTTCCCGAAAGAGTAACTGGTAATCCTGCTCTCTCTTCCTTTTTTCACTCATGTCGCGGATGATCATGCTCGTCTTGAGCTGGCCTTCATGATCCCTGAAAATGACCGATGAGACTTCGCCGGGAAACGAGGTGCCGTCTTTGCTGATGAAGGTGACTTCGCCCTGAAATTTGCCAGTGTGCGCCCGTTCCTCAAGCGCCGCATTCAGACGTGTATCTGTTGGATCAATCAGACCTGCCCTTCCGATTCGGCATATTTCCTCTTCGCTGCGCTGGAAAATTCGACATGCTTCCGGGTTTGCTGCCAGTATTCTTCCATCCGGCATCGTAAGCAAGACGGCATCAAAGCTGTTGTAAAAGAGCGAATGATACTTTTCCTCACTTGTCGGCAGTTCCATTTTCTCCTGCTTTAGGCTCGTGATGTCCTCGACCACGGCAATGATATGATCGACACTGCCATCGGGTTTCCGTACACACCCCACAGAGAGATTGGTGCAGATGACCTTACCATCTTTCCGGATGAAACGCTTCTTCATATTATAGTGATCTGTTTGGCCGGACAGAACGCGTTTAAATTGTTCGAGATCCGCGGCAAGATCATCGGGGTGGGTCATTTCCACCCATGTCATGCGGACGATCTCGTCCCGGGAATAGCCCATGATGGAGCAGATTCTGTCGTTTACCTCCATCAATCCCATTTCCGGGGATGTAATGGCAATGCCATGCAAAGGCAGATTAAAGTAACTGCGGAAGCGGGCCTCACTCTGTTTTAACCCGTCCCTTTCATTCTCCCACTCTGATTTCGACTTTTTCTGCTTCTCAATCTCCTGTCTTAGAGAATCCAGTTCCTTAATCAAATCCTGCTTTGTCTTGTACTGATCTTTCATAAGGTTATCCCGCATAGGTTGAGTTCTACCAAGCAGGTGGGAAGATTAAACATGGACTGCACAATGACCATCTGTTGTTTCTCAATCATGTCCATACTACCATATGATTACGAATGTCCCCTAAAGTATGATTAATGTCAAATGAAATTGTTGCGAAAAAAGAAAATTGCTCTCTGAATCGTCGAATATTTCAGCAAGCAATATGATTGTGGAGTTCAAAAATTTCTGTCACCTACTGCTCCTTGAAAATGCAAATCTTAAAATCAGTTAGTACAGCTTGAAATGGTGAATCTCTAACGGAATTGCCGTTCGCTCATTTCAAGAAGAACATCGTGCGTCTAGCACAAGTCAGCAGTTTTCGATTTTGAATTGAGGTAAGGATTACCGATTCAAGTCTTCAAAGAAACGGGGCTCAGATAAAAACCGATATTACAAGACCTAATAATTATTCGGATCTTCTTACTTTGCCATGATCTTCTTTAATTCAACTTTCGTCCAGTCCTGAAACCCGGGAACTTTCACCCATATCTGTAAGTACTCCGGAACGGCGATCACCTGATACACCGTTTGATAGGCGGCTGCCGGTTCACTGCCTTTCAGAGGCCAGGTGGCACCTCCGTCCTTCATCGTCGTATCGAGTATCTCCTTCATTTTTTGGACATCGATTTTGCCTTTATTATTATGCCCCAGCGCCAGAAGATTTCCCCTGCGGCGAAGCGTTTCAAAACCGACATTGTCCTTCATCACGATCCCCCATGACGGATCAACAAAATGGTTGGTTGCTACCAAGAGCCCATCCGCATCACCGCTGCGACGGCGATGCTCAAAAGGCGCCCACTCATAGGAAATGCCGCGTGACTGATCGGCCGTATTGATGATAAAGGCAAAATCCGTTCTGGTTGTATTAAAAAAAATATCCAGATTATCCATGGTGCTATAATCATTAAGGAAAGCAAGTAAGCTCACCATCGCCGGCACGCGATTGGCGTAGCTGAGCGCACCGCCGGAGGGCCGTCCGTTATTGAGCGCCAGAAACAGGCCGTCCGCATTTAAGCCGGTGGTTGCGTAAATGACGCCGGCAAAGGTAATGATCGCGTTCGGAATGCCGGACTCAGGATGGAAAATCGTGACGGTCAGGTTCTGTGCAAATTCAAGATACTTATCGAACCAATCATAATTTCTGCCCGCAATCAGGGGTTGATAACCGGTATATTCCCCCCAGGCAATGATTCCCGAGCATCCCGACATCGAGCCATACAACTCAAGAGCATTGAGCATAATTTGAGCATCAAGCGGAAGCCCGGAAGTTTCCGCCATTCCTCTGATCATATCTTTAAAACGCGCCGGATAAGATGCGTATAATGCCATGGCGGTCTCTTTCATTAAGTCCGCCGAAAGACCCTTCTGTTTTTGGAAATAGTCCACCACGGCACTCTGATAAAAGCTTTTCAATTGGCCGCGCAGCAAATATCCGTATTGGCGCCCCATCTGATAATAACTGCCGTGAAGATCAAGGACGTTGATTCTTCCGCTCCGATACAGGTTGCCTTTTTCAAAGGTCGATATTAATTTTGTCGCCGCTGCTTCAGGCGTGGGCTGCGCATACAGACCGTTTGCTGAAAATATAAACAGTATAATGAAAGTGATGCGGATACAAATCTTCATAAAGATCACATAGCATATCATTTAAGATTTTTATTGTACAAGTCCGCAGGGAAGGTAAATTCCAGTTAAAATTGAGTCGAGTAGGCCGGTTTCTTCAAATATTTAGGTTGCAGTTTGTGTTCTCCTTTTGCTGCCTGGTTTCCCGGTGATGCCACACGATATTTCAACCATGTATCCGTTGGCCCCAGCCCCTAACCTCGTACCTGTAGTTTTATCACACTTGTCGAGGAAATGACATTATTGATAACTACTTTAAATCAAGAATTTTTGTCGAGTTTGCCTGGTTGTGTAGTACAGGAAGATAAAAATAGCAGAGCAAAAAGAAAATTTCACGTTCAAAAATCTTCACAGTACGACCTGTATTTAATGCGCCGACATGTTTATCAAGGACAATGACTTGCAGATGAACAGGTGCCAGGGAATACGATACAGAATTGAAGATCAGCTTTACTGATAACAAATACAAAGCGAGGGGTGCATGACCCTGTCAGGGCAATGAATGCGGTAAGAAAGGTGCTGTGTCATGAGCGGCGATTTTTTATGGATTATGTTGCGCGGTGTCCTTCTTGTAATCAACAAATGATGGAAATGGGATTGAGTAGCGGCTTTCAACCAGTACTGATCATGCGAAACCGAGCAAAAAATCAAGGGTAGCAGTTATCGACATCACCTGCCAAAGGATCACAAATAGGTATGCCATCGCCTCAAAAGGATTAATTACCTATCTGCCTCCTGCTCAGCCGTTCCAAACAGGTCAGCATCACACTAAATTAAGGCTTGAAATGAGATGTGAACCTTTCGACGATACCTGATTCTTTTCCTTCTTCTTTGTGACTAACCCAGAAAAAAATCAAGGAGATGTTTCATTGATAACCATTTGAATCGGCTGATGTCCGCCAAAACGACTGGAAGTTAAATTACAGGAAGAACATCACATCGTCATTGACCTTCTTTCAACCTTCCGTAACTTCGCCCATCTCTTTGCTCTTTGAGTCATGGAAGCGAAGCACCTGATCAGGCAAAAAAGCAGCCGATTTTTTATTTTCTTCGGGAACATGGATCATCCATCATCCGTGCCTATGAAAATCGATTCTGGCAGTCAAAATGCCCCGACATGGGGTATCTGTCGCTCAAATCGTGGGCAACACATGATCCTTCAAACCCCGGCGGAGCCCGATGGATTCATTGTGGCAGGTTTCCCAATCTTCCCAGTGTTTCCGCACTTTAACAGGACCGAACATGTTGCCTTAATCTCGGTCGCAAACCAACCTGGGGCACCTGTTTTATTGCAGTTATGTGACATGAAGGAAATGCCCCCTCTGCAATGCGCACCAAAAATTTTCGGGGTTTCGGGATTTTGTGGAACCTGGTTGCAGCATTGATACTCTGAACGTTTTCCTTACCCATAGCGGTATTTTATAGTAATCAGATGGCCTATACGTGCGCGAGAAAGTGCCGTACAGCGCATTTATGGGCGTTGGGCTGGAGAGCCGCGTGGGAAGAGGGTTTGGAAGTGAAAAGTGTTCACAGACAAGGCAAGAACTATAGGAATGTGATGCAAACGTTATTTATTGAAGTGAGCTATTCCGGCTCATTGCCTCCTTAGGATCAAGGCCACTGCTTTCCAGGGTGTGACCAGTCGTACTTGTCCAGGGACCCCGGCGTGTGGCCTTGCATGGCCTCATAGCACAGCCACTCCTCGTCATACTTGATCTTGGCAGTCTCGCCTTCTGATAGCCATGTCTGTTTCTTGTTAGGGTCGAAACCTAATTGTTCTTCCTTGTCATCAGGCACACCATCCTTATCACTGTCTTCAGCCTCGAGTTGCGCATTTGTCTTGCCCATTTTCCACATCTCATACATTCGGATGTGTTCGTTTTCGTGTATGACTATGGCAGCGAAAGTATCGATAAAGGTGGTGGTTCGCCAGCCGACGAGCATTCCGGTGGCGTTCGGTAGTTGGGTACGGGAGAGGAGAGGAAAGCGGTTCGACATGGTGCTCCCTCCGACCGCGGTCAGGTCACAGATATAGAAGGTGCGGTGCTGGTGATGCTGAGGGGCGAAAAACCCCGCCGTTCCTTCACCTTCCCAGTGGCAGAAGCTGTAAGGATGCCCACCGTAAACCAGGTTGACCGTATGCCCACCCGGTTTTGCTGCCGGGGTCTGCCCCCAGTAGTAAAACCAGTTGGGGTCTCGGCCGCCGGGATTGTTCTCGGCCTTGGAAGGATAGAAGACCCTTATTGTTTTATTATCCTCGGCCTTGCAGGCGCCTGAGCGGATGCGTGCCGAGATCGTCTTCTCTCCAAAAGAGAAATTCTCCTCCGGTAGCAGCTTGTAGGTTACGGTCACGTAAGGGCCGCGGCTGTCCACCGGCTCCACGATGCGAACAGAACCGGGGATCTCGGGCAGGGTCCATTCTACACTCCTCGCCCGGTCGGCAGGAGTCACCCGCGCTTCGAGCACCAGCTTCAAGGTGGCCGTGGTGTCGGCGGAATAGCAGAATTTCCCTCCGTTAAAATCGTTCATCACAGAAATGCCGAGTTCCAACTCTTCGGCCTGCCCTCCGCGCACTATCTTGCCCTTGAGCAGAGGCTCGGTGGGGCTTGACGGGTCGAACTTGAATGTCATCTCATCTCCGGTGACGGAACCGGAAAAACGACCGGTAGCGGCTAGGCCGACCTTGCCCCCCACAACATCCAACTGGTAGTTGCCCGCAGTCGAGGTAACAAGCAGGGTGCGCGGTCCCACCTGCCGGGAGAAGGTGTTCATCCACATGCCGAGACCCATATCCACCCGGATGTTGGAAGGGGGTATAGCGGGGCTGACTACCCATGGATAGTCTATCTGCTGTTCGAATTCGTCAATCAGCCACTTACCGTCGTAACCCCTCCCGCCCGAAACCCTGTGCATGGTCAGCCGTTCGTTGTAAACAGCGCCCATAAAGGTAGAAGTTCCCTCAAGGTAGACCGAAAGCTCCGGACACTTGGCCTTGGCCGCACAGGCCAAACCGGCCGGCGCCAAAAGCGTTGCAGCGGCAAAAAAAGAGAGGATCAATCTTTTCATGGTCTTCTCCTTTAATCCTGTTTGGTAACAGGCTCTTGAGGAGATGCACTTGATCTCGAAAAGGTACCGCGGCCTGAACCAGTAAGAGCGCTTTTGGTCTAACTAAGCCAAATCTTGAGGTTGCTGAATCAATTTCAGCAACCTCTGTCCTTCGCGGGGATCTCCCGCGGCTCCGAATACTTCGTTTTCCAGGTGCTTTCCTCGTCTGTGGTTTCCACCCATTGATATCTACTAGAGTAAACTATACCTCAGAATATTAAACAGGTCGATGACAAAAATAACATGGATTGCACAGCCACTTTTCATGTCAAGAATATTTATTAATGAGGTCAGTAAATAGATTACACCTGCAAAGAATGTTATGGGATCGGGTCCAACATCCGATGCTTTCTTACATCCAACAACGCCGGCCTGAGACTGTGAAGAAGTACTTCCCCGGAGAATAGGTCTTCTATACTGCGTGAACGTAAACTATCTGATGACCCCATTAATAATCTGACCAGAAACTAAGAATTTCGGCCGGGAATGTTGTATGAATGGTCTCAATTTGGTGAACAACACTTCAGGAAGGAAAAGGTACCACCTCCTGGCAAAATAATCACGACTAAAAGTTAGCGCCTTTCTCCCAGCATTCATTGCCCTGACAGGGTCATGCACCCCCTCGCTTTGTATTTGCTATCAGTAAAGCTGATCTTCAATTCTGTATCGTATGCCCTGGCACCTGTTCACCTACCAAAAGTGTAGTGGAGGCAGGCAATCAGATGTGAACATTACGGATCTAAAGAAAGAACAGTACGGCTGTGTGGCGCGCGTTAGCCCGCACCAGCCGATTGTTCGCCCAATACTCACTGCATTCAGATGCCCTTGAGTTCTTCATCCCAACCCTGATTGACGAGAGCCATGTATTCCTCATCAGTGATCAGATTCTCGTTGATCTTCTTCATTATTTCTACTGAAACGTGGCCGTGATTGACGATCTCACTTCCGGCATCACGAAGAGCTTGAAAATAATCCGATATCTTTTTCTGTGTAACCGGGGATGTCACCAATTCACGATTTCTCAGAAGTTCTCCACAGTTTCGGTAGATTTCCAGTACGGGATTCTGAAGAGCCATATATGCCTTTAACAAGTCAAAATTATGCTCACCGGGGAAGCCTGCATTCGCTATCATAAACTGACGAGGAAACCGCTTTACTCGACCGTCATGAAAGAAGCTTCCATCTGTATTCTTGTTAATATACGGCATGTTGAGGGGGATGAGTCGCTCGGTGAACTTCTTCAATAGCGCTGTCATAAACATTCCATACACAGGGGTGGCCAAGCCGACATAGTCGGAATCAATGAAGAGCGCGATCAAGGATGCCATGTCGTCATTATGAACACATTTCCCCGGCGTTTTTCCCCAACAACTGAAGCAACCCAGGCAGTGCTTTATATCGTGCTCTACCAGGAATACTTCCTCCGTGTCGCCTCCCGCCTGTATAGCTCCTTCCAGCAGCGGTTCGACGATCAGATGCGTGTTGCCCGTTCGTCCGCGAGGACTTCCGTTAAAGACAGTCACTTTCATTTCATTCCCCCCTGCTGATGGGATTGTTTCATTGTATGTTCCATAGGCGAACAAAAAAATCACAGCCGATTAATTGTCCACCACGTTTGAATCCTCTGGTTCCGTGCCTCGATAAAGCCAACCGCGAGTTCTCGATAGGCTAAGTACTTGGGTATGCTATCCGGCACTGGTGCCGGGTTGAAGTCCTCGAATGGCGAGAAAAACTTCACCGCCGAGCAATCATCAGTAACCAAATCCTGCAGAAGGAAGAACTCAATGTATCCTCGAAAATCGTGAAATAGCCGGAAGAAGCCCGCGTATCTCGCAAGCACTGTGCTCAAAGGACTGGTTTCGTTGAAGTGGTACCTACGAATGCACTCAACCGTGAGATCGAACCTGTTCTTGATACGTGGATGAAACCCGCGTGCACCGTTGATTGTCATATAGTGCCCCACACGGTTTCCGGGAAACAATATCATACCGCCAATCGTGTAGCTCTTTCTTATGAAAGTTGCCACCTCTTCGGGGATTTGATTGATGACGTGCGATATCCGAGCCTCTTTCCTGAAATCGGGAATCACTGTATCGCTCGCCAAAGAGAACGCGCCCAATTGAGAACAGTGATTCAGGTAGACACCGGGCGTCGTGTCCACTAGCTCAAACAACACACCACCCGGCAGCGGCTTGTTCCACAGAAGCTTGTGGTACCTTCGGAGCGTGGGACTTAGGGTGTCAGGGTCTTTCCCCTGCGGTGTGTCCATCCGGAAGTCGAAGTTAATATCTAGCGGTTTGTTGGTATCCATGGTGCGTCCTTTCGACTTATTTGTAATGTCTGGCTAACAAATAAATAAGCCGGAGAGTGAACGCTCTGTCCATAAATGTTGATGCAGGGTGCCTGCGCCAACAAATGATCCAGGCCACCAATCGCCAGAGGGGGATTTACCCAAGCAGTTTCTATTTCCATTTTCCTCGGACCGATAATGTCTATTCTTCGCTAAAAACCGGGATATTTCTTCCATACGCGTTGATTGAGTTCCTCGTTCTTTGAGTACTCGCCAATGTTCCAAGTAGAAAACGCCCAGAGGTCTTCGGCCAACTCAATTATTACCGACTTAAGTTCCAGCGGCTCCAACCACTCGTTCGGAATAGCTTTCACACCATAAGCGGCCCCAAGGATATTTCCCGTTATGGCTCCTGTTGAATCTGAGTCTCCGTCATGGTTCACAGCCATGACAACACCTTGGCGGAAATCCTTGGCCATCAAGGAACAGTAAATCGATATGGCAAGGGCTTCTTCAGCAACCCACCCTTGGCCGATTTGCTTGATTGCCGACTCTGGTACTGATGAAGACGCAGCAAGATCTTCAGCCAATTCTATAGCGAATAACGTCTCGCCAGAGGCAGGATTAACCTGCAAACAGGACTTGGCACAAATAAGCGCCTCCCGTAATGTAGCTCCGTCGGTCAGCGCCATCACCAGAACCGCCAGAACACCCGCAGGTAATGAACCTGTTGGATGCCCATGGGTCAGTGCTGCAATTTCAGTCGCCAACCGGAATGTCTCTTGAATCGGTTGTTGTCGCCGAAAATGCCAACCAAACAGACCAACAGGCGCGACACGCATCACGCCACCGCAGCCCGTACTGTCATTCTGAGCCGGCTGACCAAGTTCCTTCATCATCCGTAGCGCCGAGAGACAGGTATTGCCCGGTGCCCGCCGATGGTGCAATTCCTGCTGCTGAAACAACCATCCTGGTTCATCCAGCGAAAAATCAATATTGAAGCTATTGGCATCGCCCTGGGTACGCAACCAACGCAGATAGGCATGCGCTGTCACCCCTGTGTAGGTGGTGATACCTTTGAAACACCCTCGGACCCAACCACGGATAAGGCCTTCAGCGGTAAACAGGGTCATCTGAGTATCGTCAGTAATGGCTCCGACAATCCCGTACGCCGGTACATAATCTGTAATGCCATATGGGCCGAAGCGAGTGAGAATTTCAGATCGCTTCAAGAACTCAACGGGTGCCCCTAGGGCGTCACCCACCGCGCCTCCCAACATACACCCCAGGAAACGATTGAGGATGGTACGTCTTTGTTGACGTTTTGATTTCCACAGAGGACAAAGGGAGTCGGAAGTGCTTTTTGCAGATGCAACTTTTTTCTTGGGTAAACTCCTATTGTTTCGTGAACCCCTTTCCTTCGATGAATCATAGGATAGCAATTCCGCCGCCACCTCTCGAGGGGGTCTCGCTACAAGATCTTTATAGGGCCGATACAACTCACTAACGGATCCATCAAGAAAAACGCCGATCCCTTTCTCCCAGAAGGATGTATAGGATTCTCCCCGTTCGGCCGCATATGCTTGACCAATACCAGCCGAGCTGTCCATCGCATAATCCCAGTTATTTTTCCGCATCGCCACACCATGAACGGGATGAGGGTTCAAAGAAAGAGCCGTCAAGATTGTGGCTGCTTTTTCATCAAGCAGTTCAAAAACCGATACACGTAAACGGCCATCGCTACGACGTGCAATAGCTGCGACGAGATGATCGTTCTTCTGAATGGTCACCAAGGCACCATTCATATCGACTGGTCCTATTTCCAGCCACCAGTTATTGCCTTCTAAAGTAAGAGATTCACCATTAACGGTCATCTTGATTCACTATATGTTTTATTTTGGAACGGCAAGACTATAAGTAAAATGAAACGCCTCGTCAATAATACACTGCCTTCACAGTGTGCTTAAGATCTCGACCATCTAAAATGGAATGGGATTATACAAAATTCATGATGATCAGGGGCAGGTAGCAACACGTCATGAAATTTTTCATGATTATCATCGTCAGTACCTGTGAAAGCTCGACAATGGGCGGCATACTCCCCATGATCATCACTCTGGCCTGTACATCCTCAATAATGGGCCCCCGGTAAGTTGCCCGCAAGCATTTGCAAACAGCGCCAGAACTGTCTCTGGCCGCTGTGGAAGATGTGATCCGCCCGGATACTGCTTATGGGAGTTGACTTGCCTCGGCCTGGATTTGAGTCGCCCGCCATACGACGACTGTGGAATCTTTTGGAACGGCTGGCCGAAACCTAAACTTTATCCCTATAAATTATAGTTAGGATTTTGGACCCTTTGAAAACATGGGGAAGGGTTCTCATTTTGGGGATGCGGCCAGAGACAGCGGTGATGTCGGGATCATGAGCAACCAACGGCCTCCTGTCGGTGGAAAATACCTTATATTCTTTATGTCTTTTCTCTATATCTATCCCATCTTTTCATAATGCTTCAACCAGTTCACTCTCTCTATAACCGGCGGGTGAGAGTAATAAAAACTGGCGTAGAAAGGATGTGGATGCAGGTTGGCAAGGTTTTCCCCGGAAAGCTTGATCAGGGCCGAAGCCAATGCCTCCGGATCGCCGGAAAGTTCACAACCAAATTGATCAGCCTGTCGCTCGTGATTCCGTGAAAGCCAGCTTGACAGGGGAGTCAGAGGAAAAACCACCAGCGATCCAAGAAACATCAGGATCACAAACTGTGCAGGTAAAGATAACTGAGTCAAATTCAATAACCCCGGCAGCCCACCCCACGCCAGGAGATGGTAGGCAAGATAAAAAGATAGTAACGACACAGTCTCGATCATGATCAATTTTTTTCGGATATGCCCTTTCTTCCAGTGTCCCAGTTCGTGGGCGAGAACGGCTATGATCTCCTCCTGGGTCATCTGCTTCAGCAACGTGTCGAAAAGGACTATCTTCTTTACTCTCCCGATCCCGCTGAAGTAGGCGTTGGAATGATGGCTGCGGCGAGAGGCATCCACCTGCACAACCCGGCTGACCTTAACCTTGGCCTTCTCCATCATCTCCATGATCTTGTCTTCCAGGCTCTTTTCCTCTATGGGGGAAAACTTGAAGAAGAGAGGTTCAATGACATATGGGGCTATATACATGAGAAAGATGGAGAAGACGACAAAAAAGCCCCACAGCCAGAGCCACCAGAAACCGGAGCTCCACTTTATCAGTCCGAGGGCGGCGGATACCATAATAGACAGAATCAGCAGGGAGATGAGTATCGATTTGAACAAATCAGTCAACCATAGTCTCTTCGTTGTGGTGTTGAAGCCGTAGCGGCTTTCGATGGTAAACGTGTCATAGAAACTGAAGGGGATCTCGATCAGGGTTTGGACCAGGGCAAGAATAATAAAGAAGAGCATGCCACTGATTATGAAAGAATGGGACAGTGATAAAATCCACTGATCGTAGAGAGTGATCAAACCGCCAAACAAAAAAAAGATCACGATGATGTTGTTAATGACCGATTCTTTAAGACCAAGCCGGCTTTTTTCCAAGGTGTAGGCGGTTGTCTTGGCCAAGATATCCTTGTTGATGGTGTTTTCAAATCCTGCTGGTACTTCCGTTCCATGCTTTTTGAGATAATTCAGGTTGATAAGGCGGAGCCAATAGCCAGTGGTGGTGACGAATAAATAGAAAATAAGCAGAAGCGCTAAAGAATTCATTGTCGATACTTCAATTCCTAGCTTGGGGGAAACCGGCTTGTTTCTGATGGCACAAGACCCTATGTTTGAATTTATTGAGCGCAGATGTTATTACATTATTCACAAATTCAGTCAACGATAGGATAGAGCAATATTGAATTGTTGTATGGGAGATCCGGTTCTAGCTTGCATTTACGAGGCTTTCCGTCCCTGATGAAGCGATTGTGAAGGCCGATTGATCTCTTTTGTCGGTTATCACGACGACAGAAGAAAGGTGAGTATATGGTTGCCAAATTTATTTCCAAGTTAGGTAAGATAAGGTTTTAGACCATTAACCCCCATGCCCGGGTCGGGCACAACGATAAATGAAAATATCCGGTTACTTGCAGACATTTTCATATAAAATGGAGAAAGAGCATGAAAATCCTGTTTGCTGCACACGAGAATGCCTGGGGTGGTTTCTTGGGGATGATCAGGGAAGAGTTGCCCGATCATGAATTTGTCCCGACCGGACGCTTTGGCTTCGATACTTTGAGAGGATTCGACGTATTGATCCCCACAATGAGCATTGTCGGTAAAGGCCATCTTGCTAAAGCGGACAAACTGCAGCTTATCCAGCAATGCGGGGCGGGTCTGGAAAGCGTCGATATAGAGGCAGCAAAGAGCCTGAATATCCGGGTGGCCAATGTCCCGGCCGATATTTCCGGAAACGCTGATTCCGTGGCGGAGTTGGGCATATACCTGATGATCGGCCTGTCGAGAAATGTCCGGCAGATGGCAGCGAGCTTTGCAAACGGTCATATGGGTTCCCCTCCTGGCAGGGCACTGAGCGGCAAGACAGTGGGAATTATTGGACTGGGCGGCATCGGACGCGCTCTGGCGAAAAGGCTGAAACCTTTTGGCGTTCATTTGCTCGGCATCAAACGCCACGATCCACAACAGGCAAAGGAAGAACTTGGCCTGGACTGGGCGGGAACTCCGGTGGAGATGGATGCCTTGTTAGGCAGGTCTGATTATGTAGTTCTCTGTCTTCCCGTGACTAACGAAAGCAGGAATATGATAGGCAGGCGATCTTTGGAGGCGATGAAACGGGAAGCGTTTTTAATCAATCTATCCAGAGGCGGTCTGGTTGATCGTAATGCATTAGAGGATGCTCTTGCATCACGGACTATTGCCGGTGCCGGTCTGGATGTTTTTTGGGTAGAACCTGTAGATCCTAATGATCCTATCTTCAAGTATAATGTTCTGGCGACCCCTCATATCGCGGGATCGACGGATGTGTCCATACAGGGCATTATGAAGGCGGTTACTGAAAACATATTGCGCCTGGAGAAAGGTGAGGAGCCACTGTATCAGAAGTGATGGTCATCAAATGTGCCTCGATGACAGAAAACAGGGAGATACAGGAGGAATATCTTGAATTCTGATAGCCCCATCTTCGGACTTGGCCAATGTTCGCTCGACTACCTGGGATTAATTCCTGCCTATCCACCTCCCAATGTTAAATGCGAATTCTCAAACCTTCATATTGAGGGAGGGGGACCAGTGGCGACGGCGATGGTTGCTCTCAATAGATGGGGGCTCCCCTGCTATTTTGCCGGCGTTGTGGGAGACGATGAATTTGGAAAAAATATCATAGAATCAATCTCTAACGAAGGGATTGATACCGGAGGCGTGGTCAAGAGAATAGGCTATTCTTCTCAATTTGCTTTCATCACGGCTGAACCTGCCATGTCCCGGAGGACGATATTTTGGCAGCGACCAACTGGCATGCCATTGATGATTGACGAAATTAATATGGACAAGCTACGACCCAGCAGAATGCTATACACAGACGGTCTGTTTACGGAAGCATCCGTTTTTGCATGCCGGGAAGCCAGTAAATTTGGGATACCAGTTTTTGTCGATGCCGGTTCCCTAAGGGATGGTATGCTGGAAATCGCGGCCATGAGTGACTGCTTTATAGCATCTGAGGTATTTTCCAAGTCCCTTTCAAAATCACCAGATGAAACCTGCAAGATATTATCTGACCTTGGTTGCCGCTTTGTCGGTGTTACCCTGGGTTCAAGGGGATATGTGGCTCTCGTTGACGGTAACTTGATCAGAAAACCAGCTTATCCGGCGAAGACCATTGATACAACAGGATGCGGCGATGTGTTTCATGCCGGTGTTGCATATGGCATCCTGAACAGATGGGAGCCTGAAAAGTGCCTCGATCTCGGAGCATGGGCTGCCGCGACTGCAAGCACTGAAATGGGAGGAAGAAAAGGTATTCCGTCTTTCAAACAACTGAACGAAAGGTATGGGTAACCAGAGCATTACTCAAGACTGTTTTTTGGGTTGTTTTTATGATCGATAGTGGACATGGATGCCATTGCTTAGCAGTTTTCAATTGATACTTCTCAGGTGACATGAGAGATTATGGCAATGCTGCCGGTTATTGGTAACAAGAAGTATACGTACCTCACCGTCCGGCAGAAATTGTTCCCAATCATCTGCATGTTACAACCCATTATCAATGGGCCAGTGTGTTTGCGCAAACCTCGCTTTGTATTTGGCATCTATATAAGTGAATATAATTAGGTAAATGCGTGTCTATTTAAATTACATTATGGCTTGTTTTAAGAGACATTCCTTGCTGCATAATAGCCGCAGAGGCCGTGAACTCCGCCGCCGGGAGGTGTTGATGAGGAGCAGATATATATATTGTGCTGAGATGTCTGGTAGGGATTGAGGGATACGATCGGCCGAGTATAAAGTTGAAAGATGTCCTGCTTGCCGCCATTAATGTCTCCTCCAACGTAATTCGGGTTATACGTTTCCATCGCTTTAGCCGACATTGCGTTTCTGGCCAGTATAATCTCGCGAAAACCGGGGGCATATCGTTCAATTTTATTTTCTATCAGATCCGCCATATCCACATCTGAACCATGTGGAACATGGCAATAACCCCAAGCCGTGTGCCTGCCTTCAGGACTCCGCGACGGATCGAAGAGACTCTGTTGCGCAAGCATCATATAGGGCGAAAACGGTATGTCGCCTTTATTCACACTGCGGACGGAAGTCGCGATCTCCTCATAGGAATTGCCCAAGTGAACTGTGCCTGCCTTCCTGCATATATCGGCCTTCCATGGAATTGGTTCTCGCAAGGCCCAGTCCATTTTATAAACGCCCGGCCCGTAACGGAATTTGATAAGCCGTTGACGGTAATGTTCCGAAAGACCCAAACCGCGAATATTAAATAACTGACGGGGCGTGACATCATAATAATAATATGAGGCCGGCGGCAGATCCTCCAGAGAATGGACGGGCTTGCCCATTATGATTTCACCGCCGCCGTCCTGAAAACAACAGGCCAGGGCATTAGACAGTTCCTGAGATCCGCCTTTTACAAATGGCCACCCAACCGCATGGGCTAATGTCGAAAGGATAATTCCAAAAGCAGCCGTTGCCGGTTCGTGAAGGGGAATCATCGCATGAGCGGCAAGACCGGCAAAAAGTGTTCGCGTCTGATGGCTGACGAACTTTTTTTCGCCAAGACCTTGCGCGGAGTAAAGCGCCCATAAGGCAAACTTGGCCATCAAAAGGGGATCTGAGGGAAAAGGAATGGGCCTTAATATATCCGATAACAATTTTTCATGAGCCTCAACAAAGGGTGTAAGAAGATCTTTGTATGCCCTGCCGTCACGCCCCAAAGCATCGGCTGTTATGTCCAGGGAACGGTGTAGAAAAACGGCTGATCCATCTTCAAACGGGTGGGCCAGTGGTATTTCCGGATTGATCCAGGAAAGGCCATATCGACTAAGTTCCAATGGTTTGAAAAATGGGGAGGCGATTGCCAGAGGATGAGCTGTGGAACAGACGTCGTGGACGAACCCGGGCAGCGTTAATTCTGCGGATCGGCATCCACCGCCGATGGTTTCCTTTGCTTCCATCAAAAGTACGGAAGGCAATCTTTTGCTGAGTGTAATCGCCGCAGCAAGGCCGTTGGGGCCGCCGCCAACGACGACGGCGTCATAATGTTGTTTATTGGGCGCCAATTATGTTTTCTTCCTTCATGAGAGTTTTTTTGTTAAGAGAAAACTCTTTTCAGCAGATAAATCGGCATATGTAGAGAAGATCGAATAGCACCGCAGTACCAAACATTTCCCGCCTCACTCCACCGAACATGGCGGTCAATCATGATATTTTGCTGTTCTACCTGGCATTCAACGCCGAGGCGCGAGGCAAGATTGCGGAGGGTTAGATGCCAAAATTGATCCTCTTGTCGCGACGCACCCAATTGAAAGCCCATCTCCATTACAGGATCGGAGGCACGGAAGATTGGATGCACCTGGATGATCGTTTTTTCATCCTCACGAAAACTGCTGAAGTTTATCCAGCCGTAAAGCATGTGACCAAGAACTGTCGAGAAGCAAAAGGAGTTTTCACCGGCGTACATTACGAAGATGCCGGTCGCCATCACCAGTGGTCCTCCTATACTGAGATTCAGGAGCGCTGTTGCACCGGGGACTATAGGACCACCACCTGAGATGAACAGGCTGTTTCCCTTGGGCCAGAAATCGGGAAACTCCTGGCGCCAAAGAGTGATGATCTCTTGCGGTTCCATATCGGCGTTTTTTATCTGAATACGGTATTTCTTTTCACAAAGACGACCGAATCCGTTGACGGGACTTGTGAGTTTTCTGCCGTTTACATTGACGTTCATCGCCAACGCTGGGACATCGCCAATAGTTATATGTTCAATGCTCCCTGCCCAACCAGACATAAGGGGGCCCTTGTATGCATTGAATGCACAATCCAAGGGTTGAACACCTACAGGAAAAGGAAGCCTCTGCATTGCTTCATTTTCGGTGTCAAATAGAGCTATTGCCTGATCAAGGCGTGTCAGGCGAAAGACGTCTCTGAGCGGCTCAGAAAGATGGCAGGCCGCCAAGCCAATCTTCTTTTGTTCAAGTCCGATAGCATCCACGAGCAGTATGGTTGCCCCTTCCGAATCCATGTGGGTGAGATGGTATAAATTCAAAAGGACGCTCTTATATTTCCCCTCTTCCTCACGAAATGACCGCGACAAAGTGTCTTCGCAGCTCCTATTCAAGGGGCCTTGAATATCAATAATTAAGACTTGCCCATTGCAAATCCTTGATCGTATGGCAGCTTTATCTTCAGACATGGCATTTTTTCCTTTCTTTCCGCCCAATACCTCTTTTGGAGAAGAATTGTCTAACAACTCTGGCGTAACCTATCATTTTTTTGAAATTTGAATAATTATGATTACAACAGGCTACAAATACCATTGATTTTCAGAAGAATCAATCTCCCCAATAAGTATGTTTCGATCGCAATTCAGCGATATGAAACAATAATTCCTTTATCGCTTTGTATTTGCAGCCGAGTGAGCACGGTTAATGAAATAATGAAGCAGAGAGCGTTGAAGATTAACAAATCTACTGTTCGCGGTCTAACCGTTACGTTGCTTTACGCTTCTGGTTTCATGTTTCGCTGAACCTGATTTGGGTATGAATTTGATTTTCAGATCACAGCCGACAGCTTGGGCATATTTTTTCAGGGTTGTCAGGGATGGTGCATGCTTTCCAGCAGATTCCAAGCGCGAAACAGCACTTTTTGTCGTTCCCATCAACTCCGCAACCGCCTCTTGGGTGAGACCGGAATTTGAACGTGCTGACAACATCTCGCGGACAAGAGTATATTCTTCTTCCAAATCATTATACGCTTTTCTAAATCCCTCCCGTTTTTGAGCTTTCTTAAGAAAAGCCTTATGATCATGGGAAACATGTTCGTATTTTAATTCATCCATTCTGCACCTCCTTCATCCTTTTCCTGGATATCTTCAGTTCACGTTCAGGCGTTTCCGGTGTTTTCTTGACAAACGCATGAAGAATTATGACCCGTTGACCAATAACAAAACAGTACAACACCCGTCCAATGCCTTCGCGACCTCGGGGCCTCAATTCAAAAAGACCGCCGCCCATAGCACGTGAATGCGGCATACGCAAATTAGGCCCAAACTCCATCAACAACTCCACAATCCGCGCATAATCGGCCAATATACCGTCTGGCCAGCTTTCGATCTCAGCTTGAACCCGAGAATGGAAGTAAATGATGGAATAGCTTATGGTGTGTTGGTTAGCATATATGATAACACGTGTCAACAGCAATTTCTCAAACGCGTTTTAAAAACCGCGCACTTTCAACCAGGATTAAATAAACTCTCATGAAAAAAATTTTATCGCTTTGTATTTGAAGCAAATCCGGCTGTTTTTAGGGAATGTGGCATACGTTAAATGTTGGCACTCTACAACTAAACAGAGCGGAGGAGAGAAAAGCATTGAACATTACCTTGTGAACTGTCGTGACAGGGTGCATCTATTTGCATTCATGACCTCAGTTTGAGGGGTAATCTATAGCACGTGCGCACGCAAAATCGAGTGCATCCCTTCGTGGCGGCGGACAAGCTCAACGTCCATAAAACCTGCCGAATGAAGATCTTCCTGAATCTCGGTCAAACAGTAGCTGTTACCTTTCTCGGTAGCCGACAGCATGTTGACGGCAAAGAGTGCTCCGGCAACCGGTGCCGTGCGGGACGGCTCCATGACAATGTCTCGAATGTATATCCAGCCATGTGGTTCCAGTGCTTCGGCAATCCGGCGATACAGCGCACGGTTCTGGTCCGGAGAGTTCTGGTGAATGATCGCGCTTACCCACGCCAAATCAGCACCCTTGGGCAAGTCGTCAGTGTTGAAATCCCCGGCACGAAGTTCCACGCGTTCAGCGAATGGTGATGTGGCAAAACGTTCACGAGCCATTTGAATCACATGCGGCAGGTCAAAGATGATAGCACGCGATTGAGGTTCTGCCTTTAGCCAGGCGGTGGTCCACGATCCGGACGCACCACCCAGGTCCAATATGCAACAGACGTTACCGGTATGAATTTCTTTAACCAGCTCATCCGCGACACCACGTGACACCACGTGCATTGCTTCTATGAAGGACCACTTGTCCGCTTTTTCCCCACGGATACTCGGTCCCGGATACTCTGGCTTTCCCGAGCGAACAGTCCACGGCAATCGTGACCAGTTTCGCAGGCAGTTCGCCTGATGACGCAGCATGGCTATAACGCTTTGCGGAAATGCCTCACATAGAAACGGAGCAAGCTCAGGAGAAATCGAGTATTGTTCATCCTGCTTGACGATCACTCCTACTGCTGCCAGCGCGTCGAGCAGAATAGTCACCGCACGCAAATCACAACTGGCAGCGGCGGCAACTTCCGAGGCAGTCCGAGGCGCTGGAGCGAGTTTCTCAAACAGATTCAGGTCGGCCGCTGCGGCGAGCAGACATGGAATCTGATAGGCTCGCATCATCTCCAAAATATGTTCACCGTCACGTATCTGCATGGATATAATCCTCCTGTTAAATTGATAATTTATTATATTTTCACGATGACATTTTTTATCGATAACAATTCCGCTGCTCCTGAAATAGAGTAGCCTCGATTAATTTACCAGGCATGGGCGCGATAAAAGCTTCTGGTTTAAGGTTGACCTTCTTTAATTCTAAGTTCAGTTCATTCACTGCATCATCAAATCCATCGGAACCAAGCTGAAAAACCTGGAAATGGGCAGCGATGCTTAACTGCGCTTTTAGATCCATATGTGCCTTGACAGCTTCTGCGGGTCCCATGTGGACATTGTTCCGATACGCTTGAGGTAATTCTTTTGATCGTTGTGGCCGGAAGGGCGAAATTGGAAGAATAGCCACTCTTATCGGACTGAATCGGCGTGCGATCTCAAGGAAATGTGGTCCGTATCCCGTGTCTCCTGCAAAGAAGACATTACCCGATGGCCCTGAGACGACAAAACCGCCCCAGAGGGTTTGATTTCTGTCCCAGGGAGTGCGTGATGAAAAGTGCTGCGCCGGTACCAGAGTTATTGTAATATCTGGCGATATGCGGACTGACTCCCACCAGTCAAGCTCATCCACAACGGGAATGCCTGCGTTTTTGACAAGATCAATGTTTCCAAGCGTTACAAGGGATCGAGTAGCTCCCTTTTCCGCAAGACGATTCAGTGTGGGAAGATCAAGATGATCATAGTGATTATGAGACACCAGTATGACATCAATTATGGGCATATCTTCAAGAGAAATCCCAGGTGCACTGTGTCTCTTTGGCCCCACCCATGACAACGGACTGCATCGCTCCGACCAAGTTGGGTCAGTAAGAATATTGACCCCATCCATTTGAATGAGAAAAGTCGCGTGACCGATGGAGGTTACTCGGAGTGTGCCTTTCTGTACACGAGTCTCAGGAGCTGGTCCGGGAGGGTAATTCTTTTCAACCGGCCATTCAGGAAAGTCATTACCGAAAACCCAACGCCAAAACCATCGGGAGACCCCCTTTCTTGGCTCTTGGCCGGGAATGGAATTAGTAAAAAGTGGATCTCCTGGATTGAAGTATTGGATGCCGTTGAAATGATCCGATACTTGTTCAGCTTTTTTGTTGACAGCATCAATATTGAAGCTGAGGAGGGTGGATAACAGAAATACTGCAAGTGTCACAAAAATAATTTGTGCAGTTAGTCCACGTTTCATAGGTAATCAGAACTATTCCATATCCTACATCGATGTCAGAATGCCGATTCTGTCTTAAAGCAACAATCTCTAATTAAACATCACATCCTGAATCTTTCCCTAACCCGCATCCACAGCTCGCGCCGCATCCCCCGGTTGGGGTTTCTTGACATAGTTCGTCCATACTTCCTTCGGGACATTCAATTCCTCAAGAGTCTCTGACAATTTATGGCCACCATTCCAGAAATGATATTTCTGGTCGATATTGAAAGGGATGATGATGTTTCCATGCTGGTCGATGTTGGGGATGTCGTTACTTTCCATATTGGTGAAGTCCTTTTTTATAGTGTTTACCGGCGACAGCTTGCCACGATTCAATCTTGTGGCCATGCCAACTATTATTGTTCATCACCAGCGCCCCCAGTGGATCTTTTCCTTCTTATATTTATCTTTCGGTTTGTCTTTCCCGGAAGGAACACCAATCGGGATTACATTTAACGGGATAACTACTTGAGGAATACAGAGCACGGCACGAACATGCTGCATCCTGTCTGCATATGGATATGCGGCCGTCCAGACACCACCTAATCCAAGGGCTTCTATTGCTAAAAGAATATTCTGGCCTGCGAGAGAAGCGTCTATTATTGCCAAATCTTTGCTTTTCTCATATGCCCTTTCGGCTTCTGTACAGACAACTACCGCTGCACCTGCTTCGGTCAGCATCTGGGCATAAGGAAGTCCAACAGCAAGCTCATCCAGAACTTTCCTCTCTGTTATCATGATAAATGACCAGGGTTGCATATTGACAGCCGATGGTGCGGCCATTCCAGCCCTGACAATCTTATCGAGATCGGCCTTGCTTACAGGATCTCCGGTAAAGTTCCTAACACTCTTCCTTTCATGGATTACTGAAAATGTATCTTTCATTTTTGTATCCTCCTTAGCGAAGATTAGTCCTGACGCCAGCAAAGACTGTAAAAAGCTGATACACGATTCTCTCGTGAATTTTAAAACCTCATACTTCATTCATTCTTCATCCATCCTTAAACAGGGATTTCAGCTTTGACTTGGCTGACTCACTACCGTCTTGGTCCATTTTGTCGGATGTAGTGGCTGACTCTCAAAAAACGAATAGATCGCAGAAATTACTCCGGCTCTTTTCAATAACTCTTTCAGCCTGGGGCTCCTTGCAGTCATTGTATGAACCGAGTGAATAGAACTTGCAGTTGAGGCAACAATGAAGATCAGTTCGGCAAAAGGGGCATTCTTCTCGTCTGCCCACCGGCATCTTTATCTCAATTACTTCTTGACAAGAATGGCATCATTTCAGTCGTTAACCAGCGCGACCTCTTCAAGGCCTCCATAAATAAAGGAATTGGGTTTCTCCCAACCAATCCAAGCCACTCCCTTCACCTACAATCCCCGTGTTGAGAGCTGATGGAGATGGAGAGCTGGAATAGATGGTCCCTTTATAGCTTCCGGGGAGGTAATAGGTGACGATCCTTGCGTCGGCGACACCAATCTTCTTCTTGAGATCGTCGATGACCTCGTCGAGATATCCTATTCTATCGATAATTTTGGACTCCAATGCCTGCCTGGAGGAATATATGCGCCCATCAGATAATGCATTGATGTCTTTTCTGCTTAAAGTATTTCCCGGCCTGGCCTCGATGGCATCAGCAAATTTTTCATGAAACTGATTGATGATGGCCTGAACAATCTGCTTTTCATCCGGAGTGGCTGTTCTGAAAGGCGATAAAATATCCTTCTTGTCTCCCGATTTGATGGTCAACTCGCGAACCCCGATCTTGTTCATCAGACCTTCTATGTTCATCGTCATTATCATTACTGCAAAGCTGCCAATAATAGATGTAGGATGGGCTGTGATATTGTCCGTTGCCGTTGAGATGTAGTAACCGCCTGATGTGCCAATGCTCATTATGCAGGAATATACAGGGATCCTCTTCCGTGCCTTGAAACGCAGGATCTCGTGATGAATGATGTCCGATGCTGTGATTGTCCCTCCCGGTGAATTAATCCTTATTATAATGCCGGCAATGTCCTTATCACTTTCAGCTTTCTGCAATGCTTCCCGAACCCTTGCCACTATTGACGGCGATGCATTACTGAATAGCGAGCGGTCTTTATCCCTCTCAGAAATGAATCCAGTGATGTCCATTATCAGGATTTTGTTGCTTCCTCTCCCCTCTATTATTTGTTCCCGAAGGGGTTCAGGCCCTGGAATGAGGGGGATATTGATTGAGCAACCCGCCAAGCATGCGGCAATACAAATTAGAGAAATAAACATTCTCTTAACCATGAAGGTTCAGCTCCATATCGTTTATTTCTGTTTTCTCTCTGTAAAACCTATCCCCTTGATGGATGATGTCTTCGATTTTGTCTTCAAAGGCTATGTTATAGGGCATGGCAATTTCCCGGCAATGGAGAAATATTTGGGTGTCGGCGCGATCTGGTAGTGAGTATATTGGAAAATACCGACGAGGTCAAAAGAAAAGCCCTCCTTGGAAGGAGGGCACGAAATGCTTTGGTGAGAATAATTCGCAGTCATTCAAAAAAGAGAGGGCGAAGCCTGTTCCACTCCGCCCTTCACCTGAGAGAGGCAGGTTTTTGTATCGTCCGTTGTTGTCGCCTCTCTCACCAGATCTTGCCGCTTCGGAAGATCTTATGTTTGCTTGCTATCAGCCTTTCTTGTATTGATAAGGCGTAGCCATCGGGTCAACCCAACCCTTGTATGCTTTCTTTTCCTTCTTCATGATCCTTGCCTCCTCTCTCGTAGGTTATGAATCGCTATCTTCGTTTCCTGTCCTGATCTACCTGGTCCCGAACGGTGTGGCCATGGGGTCCAACCAGGTCTTGCCTGCCTTCTTGGCGAATTTCTCTTTGTCTTTGGCTCCTGTCTTCTTCATGATCGTTTCTCCTCTCTCTTTGATACGGTTTATAATCCTTTGAGACCTACCTGATGAAACCGGTTTGTCCTGTTTCTTTCTATCGTTTTCCCCAAAATGTCTCTCTGAGGATTGAACTCGATTTTTTCGTTGATGGTCGTCATGGTCCTTAGTCTCCTCTCTCTTTGCTTTCGGCCCTAAGATAATCCCGGAAAGAAATTTCAACAATCAGGGGAAGGATGAATATGAAATGGGAAGAAGACGCTTATCATGATCAGGATAGATGGCGATGAAGATCAGGTTTTGTCTGATAGGGAAGGGTAGATGAACGTCATTGGGGAAATGGGATTGTCGATATGGATGCCGGCGAGATTTGGTGTCGAGTTTAGAAAATATATGCCGACATAGAGCTCCGTACAGATCGAAAGGACCTAAAGGATTTGATATTCAGAAATTTGATATAGAAATTGTGGTGTTATCAAAATCGAAAGGAGGACGTGGATATGAAGTTCAAGACATTGATGATGGGGGTATGCGCTGCCCTGGCGGTTGTTTCCGTTGAACCAATGACCGGATTGCTGGAGGTGTCAGTGGCCCTGGTTGGTGCTGCGGTGGGAGCAGTAATTGCCGATCCTATTGCAGAAGAAGCAGCGGAGGTCAAAAAACAGATCCAGGCAGTGAAGGAAGCTGTGGCACAAAGAAGAGCGGCAGCGGCACCCGTTGTGGCTTGAGTGTTCAATTCATTTGTCCTACATTACAAGGAAAATGCAGGAGAACAACCTTTTTAAGGACCATACCTTACAGGAAGTTCTGGATGAACTCGATATGATTGAATGCTTTGAAGTCCCTGGCCAGAAACTGCAGGTTGGTGAAACAACGAAACACCAGATGGGAATTTTTCCCAAACTGGGGGTCAAGCCTCCAGAGCCTCGTTACAATAACGCGGGGATTTAGGATACATAGTCGCATCGCCTATGGCTGCGGCGCCGTGAATAAGTGAAATCGATGTCGCCCATGCGGATGACGGTCTTGTTGCCCCCATCCATACATCCTGAGGCACAGGAAGCAATGCACAGCCGGCATGAATCACAGTAATTGTCTTCCAGCGGCAATGGCGCGGTGGGAATCAATGCTGCCGATGTAACCAGCGACCCCAAGATCACCGCCTCACCATACTCACTGATAATGACATTTCCGGAAAGACCGAAATGGCCGATGCCGGACCTGACAGCCAAATATCTATGAGAAACATGCGGCCCGGGGTATGTCCCTCGCCTCCGGCAAAGTTTATTCCGTAGAATGGCCGGCCATACTGTTCATGTCTTTATATGGACCTGATCTCTTCTGCCGGGTTACCTCACCTGATCGTTCAATTTGTCTCTGCTGCTGATTTTTTCCGAGAGCCGTTTCATGGCGGCGGAGATCAGGTCGTCGGGTTTGGTCGTAAGCCGATCCGCCCGGCGGTACATGGCGAGGGACTGATCCAGGTCCCCCTTTATTTCCAAACAGAAGGCGACGTTATAAATCAGCGCCGGCGATTGACCGGCCAGAGGCAACGCCCGGTCCCAGAGCTCGCAGGCGCGATCCAGGCGGTCGTTTTCCGCAAATTCCAGGCCGGATTTGAACAATTCTTTTGCCTCTTTGTTCATGCCATCCGTATCATCCATCAGTTGGATCTCCATGATGACGTAATGAGGCGCGATATCCTTCTTAATTCCGTTTATGACACGGCTTTTGACCGCGGCAAGGAGCGTCTGCCGGCTGGCCAGAGGCGTATTCCTGTCCTCGCATGCCTGGGAAATCTGTTTCTCCGACAGGGTGGAGGCATAAACGATCCGACTGGTTTCCACGTCGATGAACTTCGGACTGACCGAGAAAATTGCCTCGCGGTAGGTGCAGCCGACATAATAGTTACGCCAGCGGATGCAGGAACCTTCCCGAACTCTCCCGTCCTTGTCCACTCTTCTTTCCCTTTCAATGCAGGCCCGTCGTTCTTCCCGGTATCGCTGGTCGTTAACCGCCGAAGTCGTAACGGTGCCGGTGACAATTCCTCGGGTGCCCAGGATCTTTCCCAGACGGACTGCGTCTTCCACCGCTACGAGTCCGCTTTGGGAAAACCTCTGCTCCTGGATGGTTTGGTCGATTTTCTGTCTTTCCACCAGCGTGAAGAAAGGGCTTCCCCCCACCTGGATGCTACCCAGCGCCCCTTCCAGCTCCATGGCGAATTCATTTCCCCCGGGACCGTCGAAAGGCAGAAAGGCGATCTTTTTCAGTTTCGCCGCGTCGTGATATTGAGCCGGCGCCAGTACCGTCGTCTTGATTTTAGGGGCCGAACAGGAACAACAAAGAAAAACGGTGCCCAAAAGAAGAAGACCCACATATCGTCCGAACCTCATGATTTCCTCCTGTTTGCATCTCGAACCCATAGCGATGGACTTGATACTTTCATAAACACCGGTAAGACCTACAAGCGCGACGAACCGGCATTTCATCCCGCCGGTATTGGTTATAATGTCCAGCAGATCTTTACGCTCGGGGAGGACATCCCCGGCGGGCCGCTGGCGCGGGCATCAATCGCGCCGGAAGCCCTTGAGCCTTTCATCATCCGCTTTTATTTCTTTGACCAGACCCCGTTTCGTGTCCGTCCCGAATTCCTCGCAGGCCGCCACGAGCAGGTAATCGATTACCGTCCGCAGGTCCCTGCTCGTTCCGGAACTGACGAGGTCACCGTACCAGAGAATTTTGTCTTTTTCCCCTGCCCGGAAAGACTCGGCCTCCAGGACGACGATATTCAGCCACCGATCGTAAGCCGTCCTGGCATAAGGTATATAGGTGGTTGTCCCGGGTGTCATGATCGCGCTCACCTGGGCGGTGCCGTCCGGTTGGGAAACAACCACCGAGGATGTCACGGGGGGAGACGTCACGGGAATCGATCCGATCTGTGTAAGCCCGGTCCCCACTCCATAATTGAAGGTGCAGAACAGGTCGGCCGTTTCCCGGCTGGTGATAATAAACCCCTTGCTTTTCAATATCTTTTCAATCTTTACCCTGATCTCTCGATCCAGCAGGGGATTCGCCGCCCGGGCATTTTCGGCGACATGTATCTTGACGTTCGGCACGATGCGGCCGGCGGCGTCGGGGTCGGTAAAACCGTTGACCTGGACCAAGTAAACGGGGGTGCAGCCCCCCAAAAACAGCAGCATCATCACGATGGGGGCGATCATTGCAGACCGGGGTGTTTTTTTTCTCACGGTATCCGTATTTCCTTTATCGGCGCCTGAGCGGCGGCGGAAGATCTTTCCGTCCCATTCAGCCTTACCGGTTCAGCAGAGGGCATTTATCGGCGAAAAAATAGAGCAGGGCCAGGATGATGGCAAGCAAGAAGAGGAGCTTTGGCCAGGGACTCTTTTTTTCCGCGAAGGGATCCTCGAGGGATCGTTCCGCCCCGGGGGGTAAGGCGGCCACCTTGGTCAGGGAGCGACCGAAGGGGATATTGATCTTGGCCCGGGCGTTGACCGCCCAGCCGTTGGCGTCGAGGATGGGTCCGAGGGTGCGCTGCCGGAGTTTCAGCCAGGCAATGACCATGGAAGGTCCGGAGATGATCAGCATGATGCCGGCGATGGCCAGGGGCATCTGCCACCAGATCAGTTTCATGAATCCGGTGATCACCGCGGCGAGGGCCGTGCCGATGGCGCCGACGGCCAGGCCGATGGCGGCGAAGATACCGGCGAACTTGGCAACATCAAAAGGAGTTTTGGCCGGCGCCGCCGCCTTACCATCCTCGATTTTTTGGGCGCTGTCGGCGACGCCGGTCCGGGCCTTGTCGGCTACGTCCTTGTCGCGGGAGGCGGCCATCTTCTCGATCTGCTCGTTGATCATCCGGGCGACTCGTTTATAGGGACTCCAGAATGCTTGGCGGATGCTGATGGGATGCTCGATGACCTTCACGATGGTGGCATCCCAGTCCCAGCCCTGGCGGTCGTAGAAAACTCCGTTCCGTCCCGGCATCAGGCTATCGGCGTCCCCGTCCGTAAAGGCGGCGGCGATGTCCATCTCCGCGCCGGCGCCGTCCTCGGTCCTCCGCGTGCAGTGGCAGTAGGCGAGATAAGTCTGGCTCATGGTGGCCAGGGAGGCGTGTTTGGCGATGTCGCCAACACGGATACAGAGATCGCAACTGCGGCCGTCCAGATAGAGGACACCGGCCTGAAACAGGGCCTTGTCTTTGCGGGTATAAAAATCGGAAAAGGAGACGAAGTTTTTCAACAGGGTGATCAGATCGCGGTGGTAGCGGACAAGACGGTCCAAGTTGGCGATGGCGGTGAATTCCGGCTCCACGGCCCTGTCTCTGGCCATCAGTTCCTCGATGGCGGCCTTGCCGTTGCCGGCGATGATCTCCCGGACCCGCTCTATCCCCAGGCTTTCCAGCACCGTTGCGGGTTTGCGGGTCAACCAGCCTTCGTAAGAGGCAAAGGCGGTTTGCAGTTGACGCCAATCCGCCTCGGAGAGGCTCTCTCTTGCCCCCAAGAGCGGCGCTGCCGTTGTGGCGGCAAAAGCGGCTACCGGCGTCTCCCAGGCTGGGTTGACGCCTTCCCGGAGGGGCAGGGGCCTGCCGGCGGCGATCATGGCCAAAGGAAAGCCCGCGACCTCCTCCGCGGCGACGTTGAGGTTGCCCTTGGCGATGGCGATGTATTCCTCTTCCTGGCGATTGAGGGCGTTCAGCGCCCGGCCATCGAAGGCAGCGAGACGACACCGGGCGAAATAGTCTTCCACCTTGGCGCGCACTGCGTTCAGAGCCCCGAAGGCGGCCTCGGTATCCTCTCCCAGGGGGCAAATGCCTTTTCCCGCCGCCGCCTCGTCATACCAAGCGGCGTATGCCTGCAGGTCGGCGTAGAACGTATCGACCTTTTCCTGTGCGATGCCCGGTTGGCCGCTCCGGTCCATGTCGGACCCGCAGCAATCCATGATGGTGGTGATGATTCGTTCCAGTTCCGGATCGCCGGCGGCTTCGGGGGGGATGATGCCGTCGCCGTTGAAGCGGGTCTTGGAGAAGATCTTTTCCGTATCCGCGGTGTCGGTGGGAGTGATGACGGCGGCGCCCTCCTTCCCGAGAGTGGCGAGGATATGTTTCGCCGAGTTCAAGAGCCTGTTTCCTTCTTCCGACCGGTCATCAATGGCCGTGAGAGGCAGCTCCGCGGATCCCTTGATCAGATCGTCGGGATTTTTCAACAGTGACGCCGCCCAGGATACAGCGGCGATGATTTCCGGGGCGCGAATGCGACCGTCATTATCGGTGTCGATCAGTTCCAGGGTCTTCCGGTCGAACTCCAGACCGGTGACGGGACAGCTCAGGGCAATCCAGAGTTTCTGATCCAGTTGCCCCAGGGCGTTCAAATCCTGTCCGGATTCCAGCCGCACCTGATCGAATCCTCCGGCTCGGAAAAATCTCCAGCGATGTCGGACGTCGTTCTTCCTGTTTTCCGCGACTGATTCTCCCATGATGATTTCCCCTTTCACAGTAGTGGCGCGTATTATAAAACGCAATTCAATTATAGGCAATTTATATCTTTAGGGGATATCTCAGGAGACTCCCTTCCCCGGTGCGGGGAAGGGAGTGGCCGGCGGCCGGTGTGGTGGGTTTCCCCGTCTTTACGGAGTCCGGGGTCTTGATGCCTATGCGGCCAGGGAGACTTTCAGGCGGCCGATCAGGTCTTTCATGAAGGTCTCCCGCTGTTTCAAGGCCCGCCGGAATTCCCTGTCGTCGGTGTTGACCACCTCGATCCGCAAAGACGGATAATATCTCTCCAGGATCTCCAGGAGATGTTTTTCTTCTTCCCGGGTGAGTTCAAGTTTGGACATGGTATCCCTCCTCCTTTCTCACATAACTGATGAAGGCCACGCCACAACTTATTTCATCAGCAGCTCCTTCGTTTCGCCAATGGGATAGACGGGGAAAATCTCGAAATACAATACGTCGATCCAGGCAGCCCGAGCGGCGATGAGGCCTTTGGCGTCCGTCTCGACCACATAGATGGTACGGCATCCCTGCAGATCGTAAAACTCTGATATGACTCTTACATCCTCCGGCCATTCCCATGTCGCCCTTCTGGTCCTGACTTCCTTTTCGTCTTTCGGGTCCCAGGTGCAGATCATCATGAAATACATAATTCTCACCTCCTTGCGGTTCTTGGGAAAGTCATCGCTGATGTCCGCAACTCTTTTTTGTGAACATTAATCTCCGCTTTCCCGCCTCCGGGAGATTGGTCGCTCTCCCGGAGGCGGGCATATGGGCACTTTGCGGGGCAGGTTGATCATTTACGCCTCCTTTTTCCGGCGCCGGAAGTGGCGCGAATGAAAAAAGTATGCTACGTCGAGGGAGGTTTAAAGGTTGTTTGTTCGGGTTGACGATCTACGGCCGGAAATAACGCGTTCGGTTGAAACACAAGCTGCTCTTTCCGGTCATAATATAAAACAGAGAAACGGTGATGTCAACCGGACCGGCGGTGCGCGTCGGGAGAAAATGAATGGAACTTGTTTTGGGGCGCCGGCAATGATGATTATCGATTCCCACATGCATTGTGGTATCCAGAACGTTGATCAGCCGTTCGGCATGATCAGGGGGTATCTCGCCCAGGCCGGCATCGACGGGGCCTGCCTGTATTCCCCGGTAGAGGATATCTACGACCGCTACGATTACTATTTCCGGGACAACGCCTTCTGGGCGGCCTGCCGACAGCGGGCGAACCGGTATCTCCTGGACATCCAGCAGGAGGAAGGGGATATCCATGCCTATTAT
>Ga0209311_1000186_pt1 | contig 68226 bp, 76 predicted proteins | sample AD_UKC045_MetaG_FD_184417 | JGI IMG/M metagenome (GOLD analysis project Ga0209311, IMG submission 184417) | Active sludge microbial communities of municipal wastewater-treating anaerobic digesters from USA - AD_UKC045_MetaG (SPAdes) (version 2) | ecosystem: Engineered > Bioreactor > Anaerobic >...
AACAACACGCGGACATCATCACCGCCGGCGTGAAAGCCAACTACTGCTGGAACTGGGTCGCGGTCCCGGTAACGGTCGGAGCCAACCAGCGAGCGCGGATCACGGTCAACGTGCGTAAGGACACGTCGTTCGCTGGCTACACCGAAACGCCGATGGTGCAGGTCGTTGACGCGCTGTACGATGGTACAGACATTGACACGGACACGCTGCTCACGAGCAGCATGGTGGACAACGAGGACACCTGGCAGACATACTCATTCACGGTAAGTGATCCGGGTTTGTTCTTTGTTAGGATTCTTGGTCGGCATGATACAGGCAACCTGTACTACACGGTAACCATTGGTTATGAGTATGCTCGCGGCGGTGGCGGTCAGACCAAGCCCGCGCGTGGTTGGCGGATCACCGACGGTCCGTATGACGACATTTATCGCGGCCTGCAGGGCCTGTGGCTGATGAACGAGGGCACCGGCACTATCGTCGCGGACTCGTCCGGGCACGGGCGGCATGGGACGGTCGTCGGCGCGGCAGTATGGACGCCCAACGCAGCAGGTGGTGGGCTGGACCCACACGCGGCTGGATATGTGGACATTCCGGCACCCGGCATACGGTTCGGGACAGGTGACTTCACCATTGTCTTCCGCGCTGCCGCTGGGACAATGGCGGGCCTAGAACGCATGTTGGCCGGCGGGTGGATTGCAGCCGGCGAGTGGTTCATGCGTCGGCTCACGGGTCCCGACGGAACGTGGGGATTCTACGGCAATACAGGCAGCATATCCGCGGAAGCCTCGACGCTCATTGCCACTGCGCCCACTAGCTATGTGGCGGTACGGCGTGGCGCGATGATGACGCTATACCAAGACGCCGTGGCGGTGGCATCAGACGATTCTGCTGGTGCAGACCTAACATACTCGGCTGACATACATATTGGCGCAGCGGAGGATGGTATGTGGATTTGGAACGGAACCATCGACTACGCGGCAATCTGGTCACGCGCCCTGTCTGCTCAGGAGGTCCGCCGGTTGCACGAGCAGCCGCCGTGGATGGTGGGCTGATGGGCATGATGGAGCTGGTGGACGCCATTGGTCGCTACGGCCTGCCGACTGTCGCGGCGGGGACTAGGTTCTACTAAGGTTTGGTTGTGGGGGCGATGTCTTAGCAGTAGGGAGTTGTGCTAATGGGTCCGTCTCCAGGCGATGTAGCGCAGAGCATGTACGACTACGGCACGGTTCTGTATATAGCAGCAGGTGTGGTAGCTCTCCTCGTATTCCCCATGCTTGGAATTCTGGTGTGGGCCGTTCAGAAGGCGCTCACTCTGGTATTCTCGCTCGCTGGTAAGGGGACTAACGGGTCCAAGCAGAAGGGGCTCGTTGAGCAGATACAGGAGACAGTCACAGCACTAGAGGGTGCGGTCAACGGGATACACGAAGCGCAGGAACGCTTAGCGACTAAAGTGGCCTGCGACGAGGAAGAGACATTCACTAGACGCTACACATGTGATACCCGCATCAGTAAGCTAGAGGACGACTTCACCGTCGCAGCCAGTAAGATAGACCTTCTGTGCGAAACCCTCCTCCGTAACCTCCAACAACAACCCACCTCCCCCTGCTGCTCATCTACAGCAGGCGGTGATTCAGGTTGATAGGCAACACACACGACTTTGACAAGCGCCTAGAGTTCCTAACGGCGCTCCTAACACCTTCTCCGAGCGGGAAGCCTCGTTCACTGAAGGAGGTCTGCAAGCAGGTAGGGCTACCCCACAAGACGGGCGAGGAGTGGAAGCGTAGGTTACGGACCGAGCCCAAGGAGTTCCTGAACATTGTAGATGGGCCGCCAGACGAAGTGATTCGGAAGCTACTGTCCGATAACGCAGCACTTCGTAAGCAGCTATCGGACGCGGACGACTTCGAACGCGTCCTCAAGATCAGACTCGAAGACATCGTATCCCCACTCAAGACCAACCCAGCCCTATACCGTAAACCTGAACGTAAGAAACGGGGTGCAGATAGCCTCGTTGCGATGGTGGATGTGTCGGACATCCACATCGGCTCGCTCGTTGATGCTAAGGACTCGCTCGGCCTGTCTGAATACTCGGTCGATGTCTTCCACTCCAGGCTCGAACGATGGGAGAACTCACTGCTTGAGGTTGTTGAGAAGGTCCGTTCGTTCGCGACTGTGGACCGCCTCATAGTCAATGCAATGGGTGACTGGCTCGACTCGTTTGGTGTGTTCGCCGGACAAGCATACGAGCAGGACTTAGACCCAGAACGACAAGTCATGGTCGCAGTCACTAAGCTCGGTGCGTCATTGGAACGTATATGCCGGGAGTTCAGCGAGGTAACCATCTACGGGGTGCCTGGCAACCACGGCCCACACGGTAGACGTAGCCAAGCAGGCCGAAAGTTCAAGACTGACAGGATCGTCTACTGGTTCATCATCGACCACATGCTACGAGACGTGCCGAACCTACACCGCAGCCCGTTAGCGGACGGGCTCAAGCCATACGCCGTCTTCCCGCAGAACGAGACCAATCAGCAAATCCACTGCATCATACACGGCGATCAAGTTCGAGGTTGGATGAGCCTGCCATACTACGGGTCTGGCAGGGCGGCTGGTCGTGTCATGGGCCTACTTGGCCGGTCAGACCTGGTAGCCTTGCATATTGGTCACCATCATCAGCTAGCCAATATCAGTGGTGGGGTCACCGACATCATCCATAATGGATCGTGGGTGGGTGGTAGCACCTATTCGATCAACGACCTGTTCTTGTCTGACATCGCGAAGCAGCAGATGATGTTCATTGACGAGCAGTTGGGGATCGTGATGCAACACCCACTGCTCCTGAGCGATCCGGTCCGATTGGTTGTCGATACCAACGGTGAACTCGTGCCGGAAGGGACTCGGGGTGTCAATGGATGAGAACTTCGACTTCGACGACATCGACGATGTTCCGTCTGCAGCCTCGATAGCAGACTCACTGAACGAACGTATCCGGTTCGCGTCTGCTAACCTGTGGCGTTGCGGCGCAATCGTCCTATCGGGCGATCTGGAATCACGCGCCGAAGTTGTGAGCACCTACCGCTGGCTAGCCGCTATCCTTATCTACCACTCCAACGCACTCACCTCAATGGCGTCCGCTATCGAGGACGAAGAAGACAAGCCAGAATAGCCAGTGTAGTATAGGTGCAATGTTTTGCTAGATAGGGAGGAGACCACCATGCGTATCGGCATTGATCCTGGGCACGGCACTCTCCGACAGGTAAACGGGTCATGGGTCAAGGACATAGGGACTGCGGCTGGCTCCCTCGGCGAGTACGAAGCGAACATGAAGATTGCGTTGGAGTTGTATCCCATGCTTCGTGCTGGCGGGCATGACGTTTACCTTTCTCATGCCACGATTGACTGGTCTAAGAAGTTGGGACCTAATTCCAGGGGTCAGTGGGCTGCGGGTCTCAACTTGGACATCTTCGTTAGTATTCATCACGACGGGTCGAGTAGCTCGTCCTCTAGTGGATGTCATGGGTTCTACCATAATGAACGGGCTGTCAAGGGTAAGGCGTTAGCGACTGCGTTAGCACATGCGGTGAACGCGGAGTTTGGAGTGGGATACTCATATGGGGAACCAGCTTCAACTTGGTTCGATAAGTCGTTAGGGGTCCTTTCAGGAGGTAACAACTGGGCGGTGACTGGGGCGGCAGCCCTGGTCGAGTTGATGTTCATGTCCAATCCGAACGAGGCCAAGATCATCAAGTCGGACGGCTACTACAGACGGGCTGCGACCGCTCTATACAACGGCATCATGATGTATGCTGGCTTGCCCGTTACTGAGCCGCCCGAGGTATCGGTCCCAAGTGACGAGCCAGACGATCCAGTTATCGCTCTGCCACCGAGTGCCGCACTCACGGCTGAGTGGCAGAAGGCCATTGAACTCGGTATCACAGACGGATCGAACCCACAAGGTTATGCGACCCGTGAGCAGGTGGCTGCGATGTTGGTGCGGGCACTGAAGCTTGCTGAGTAGGGGTGACGCCCATGTCTATTGACTTCACTAACCCTATAGCGTTCGCCACGTCCGCAGCCGTCCTCTCGTGGCTGGTAATCGAGACGATGATCAAGCCTGTTTTAGAGGGGTTTGCATGGTGGAATAACATGCCAGACCGGCTCCGCAGTGTGGTCTGGAAGGTCATGATCTTGGGGGCGCTCATCCCGTGGGGGCTTCATGTCTTTGGAACTACCGAGGAGGTCATCTTGGCTAGCCTCGGAGCAGTCCTGCAAGCTACTGGCTTGCATACTGAGGTCAAGAGGCGATACGCGGCTCAGACAAGCGTTAGTGTCCCGTCGGTATGGTTTCCACTGACCCAGGAAACACCAGAGGAAGGAGGCGAGGAGGACAATGTGGGATAAGATCGGCGAGTACGTGAAGTTGGCAGTTCGACTCTTGATGGCGTTGGCGACTAAGCTAGCTGCCATCGTGAAGTCCATCTCTAGCATTGGGGACTTCGTGACGAAGCTAGTGGACACCATTGCGTTGATGGCGTCCTTTGAGGACGAACTAAGGGACATTGCTTCGACGTTGCGTAAGGCGGCCCCGTTCATCAAGCCGCTCTGGCCGCATGGCTCGAAGGAGTTGGCGGACACGGCGTTGGGACTCGAAGCACTCGCAGCCCTATTAGTGGCATTGGACGTGGCTGCAAAGAACCCAACTGAGGAGACGCTAGCGGCTGTTGAAGCGGCTTCTAAGAACCCGGACCTCAAGCAACTCATACCTAGTTAGGGGGGAACGCTATGACGGGGTTGGCTGATTACTACCGACGGCAGGTAGCGATCCTGACACCCCATTTCGTCTCCCCTATGACTGAAACCTTCGATATAGGCACATGCCAATGGGGGGGCGGGGAACGATACCTTATCGACCTCGCTTCATTGCTAGCTGAACGCGGCCACTCAGTGGCCCTTTACCAAGCCTCAGAGAAGCCCTGGACAGGTGTTGTCAAGGGCTTCACTATACATGGGGTTGGTGCCGGGGGGCGTCGTGACAGATGCGGGTTTCATCCTAAGACGGCTGAAGCGTTCCGCACACGCGTTGCGGACAACTACGACCTCTACATCTACATGAACATCGACGTGAGCATATACGCCAACCCCAACTCCATCGCCATCACACACGGCATCTTCTGGGATAGCTTCAAGACTGCGGACTTGAAGTGGACTGACAAGACGTGGTTGAACTCCATGTATTCAGCCCACATGAACCCAAAGCTCGTGGTGTCTGTGGACACGAACAGCATCAACTGGGTGCGGGCGGTCTTCGGGACAGACACAGCGAGCCGGATGCGGTACATCCCGAACTATGCGGACGCTGGCGTCTACCGTGCTCGTAAGAACAAACCGGTATGCCAGGGCGTTCGAACACCTGGTAAGACGGTCGTCCTCTTTGCACGTAGGCTGTCCGGCCCACGAGGCATTGATCCCATGCTGCAAGCTGCAACCCGTATCCTGGACGATCCATCAATGACTGATGTCGTCTTCCGGTTCGTTGGCAAGGGTAGCAAGGTCTACGAGGACAACATCCGTGCACTCGGCAAGCGGTTCCCGGACCGATGCTCATACGCGATCCATGAGATGGACGGCATGGAGCAGGAGTACTGGAATGCAGACATCTCGGTCATTCCAACACTGGCCTGTGAGGGCACATCCCTAACTGCTATCGAGTCAATGGCCGCTGGCTGCGTAACCATAGCGACCCGCGTTGGTGGGCTTACAGACCTCGTGCTAGACGGGCATAACGGGCTTCTAGTACATCCTTCAGCAGGCGAGATAGAGGCTGCGGTCCGACTCGCAATCACCGATAAGGACCTATCCGCTAGGCTCTCGAAGATGGGGCGAACTGTCTTTGAGGAGTCGTTCACTAAGGAGCGGTGGAAGAGCCAATGGGTTAGAGTCCTAAGCGAAGTGGGGGAGTATTAGTGGTCATCATCGTTTGCGTGGAATCACTAGTTCCCGGTATGCGGCTCTTTGCCGATATGGCTAACCACTCGGGCCACCCAACCGTGATATGGAACGACAACCTTGAGTTGCTCCCCAACGCACGGTTGGAGCCAGTGCCCAAGGAGTGCGTCTCGGTGGTCCAGCGTTTCTTCGACCTGAAGCACGAATCGTATGGATCGCTGGATCATCTGGAAGCTTGCTGCAACACACACTACAACGCCTACCTGCAGCGCATGGATGGTCTCACAACCCCCAAAGAGCAGGTCATCCTGGTTGTTTGGGGTAGTGTCAGCTTAGCGTCTCGGTGTGCTATCTATGCGGCTAAGACGGCTGGCATAGGAACCATCCTATGCGTTGAGAGCCCACTACTGCCTGAGCAGAAGCCCAGAACCTCGTGGATCGTCACGTTGGATGTGACCTACTACGAGTACAACAAGAACCATGAGAACCCACTACTTCGCTACTTCCCGATTGGGTTCGGCGATCCAATAGCTGACATACCGGCTATGGAGGAGTATCGCCAATGGTGGCTTACCAACAAGCAGACAAAGCCGTATCACAGGGAACGTGTAACAGACGATGAGTTCTGTATACCGGAAGAGTTGCAGCCGTCTAACCCGTATCGGGTTGTTACATTCGGCCAGATATACTATGACGCGGCCCGCATGTTCCAAGTCGAGCAGGGTGATCTGGATTTGATGATCGAGGCGTCACGCACAGCAGGCGCGGTCTACAAGCCACATCCTCTGATTGATGAGTCGTCCCCACCTGGCCTAACAGTGGTGCCTAATGGCCTAAGCATCCACTCAGTCCTGAAACACGCAAACTGTGCGCTCACGATAAACAGCAACGTGGGTCTTGAGACCTTCATGTATGGGCTGCCAGTGGTCGCGTTCTCGGACGCCATCTACCGTGGCCCCGGTCTAACAGCCCCGCCCAGTTTGGATGTATCGGACTGGTATGACCCTCTGCATTGCGACTACAACTCACGGATGATCTGGCTCTCCGTATTGAGGCAGCGGCACCACGTCCATGTCGAGGACAATCTGGACGCGGCGATTGACCGGCTCATAGAGGGGCGTGAGATCGCTAATGCTCCCTCCTAGCCTTGAGTATCACGAAGCGCCCTATCGGGGGCATGGGTGCGTTACCTACCATCGCATCAACGGGCTTACAGTCTGTCCATTTGCGGAGGAGGACCCGGATTGGGATGCTACTATCGAGGCGTGGCCTGTTACGTGGCATGTTGTCTACGTGCGGACGCGAGTAGCCGTAGACTTCGGAAGTATCAAAGGCTTCATTGGCGAGCGCGAGGGCGTAACCTCCATCGTCGAAGAAACCGTCTCCGATCTGGTTGCCGAGTTGCGGAACCCAGTCTATGAGCTAGCCGCTGCTTGCGTCGCCGCCGAAGAGCGGCACGATGGTAACTTCTCGCGTGATGTGGCCCTAGAGGAATACCGCCTGTCCAGTAGCCTTTGTAGCGCGTCCGCTATCCACCGTTACGACACGCTAGTCGATACGATACTGCGCGGGGGTGTCCGCAATGAGTAGGGCCAAACATGGTATAGACGCACTCCACATCGAGAACGTCTTATCAACCGTTAGCGTCATGCGTGAGGTATTCGGTATGACACGGGATGAACTAGCTGAGATGGCGGGTGTTCACCCACAGACAATCTACAACTTGGATCGCTACGTAAGCTCGGGTCGTGGATCGCCGCCGAACTGGAACACGGTCTCACGCCTCTGCTCAGCGTTACGCGCCGTCCACCGTCGCGTTATGGAAGAGTGCCCAGATGACGAGTAGTGCGCCCCACAAAGACAGAATCTCGAACGTGCTCGTTGCCCAGTTCGGGCATGATGGTGCCCGTGAACTGGTGCAACGTGCGTGGGAGGACGCCCAAATCAAGGCGGCTCGTATGGACCCCGACGCGTTCATTGAGTATGTTGCGCGTGACCGGCACGGCAATCGGTTCCTACAAGGCAAAATCCATCGCAAGATGCAACGCTTCATCCCCCGATCCGAGGATGTGCAAGAGCAGTGGCTTGGGCTCATAGGACTGCCACGCGCACATGGTAAGACCGAACAAGCATCATGGCGTGACATCTGGGAGTTAGGGATCGACCCCACACTCCGCCTCAAGATCGTCACTGAGACAGACGAGTTGGGTGAGAAGGTCGCTGGCAAGATACGGTCTATCATCGAAGGCGATCCGCTTGTCCAGCGTGTGTTCCCAGACTTGCGGCCCGGTAAGCCTTGGACGGGTGGTAAGTTTCGGGTTGCGGGCGCAGCACACGGCGAGAAGGAGTATTCGGTCGAAGTTGTATCTGTTACATCGGCTGCAACTGGAGGTCGAGCCGACTACATTCACTGTGACGATGTGATGGGGCCAAGCATTGTAGGCCAGCCAGCCCGAATGGCCCGTGTCATTGATACGTTCGAAGAGACGTTCATCAACCTGCTAGAGTCCGACGGTGGGCGTGTAGTCTACTGCTTCACCCCGTGGCATATACACGACTTGTCCATGCAGCTAATGAACAACCCCGCGTGGCATAAGCTCTACTACCCAGTCTACCAAGTTCGGGGCGGTAAGAAGTACTTCCTCTGGCCTGAGCGGTGGAATGAGAAGAACCTTGAGGCCAGACGCAAGTCACTCCGCAATGATCGGATGTTCGCCCGCCAGTTCATGATGAAACCGCTTTCGGACGAGGAACTCATCTTCCCGAACGAAGTGCTCATCCCATCACTTGACCCCAACATCGTCTACGGTAGCCCTGAGCACCGAGAGATGACCCAATCGCTACCTAAGTATGCCGGCGTCGATGTGGCGTCCTCACTATCCGATAAGGCAGCCTACAACGTCATTACAACTGTAGGGGTTACCGAAGAGAGCAAGAAGTTGCTTGTAGACATCATTCGCGGCAAGTGGCGTAGCCACGAGATCGACGAGATACTCTACATGCACTGGCGTCAGCATCGGCATCGGGCTATTGTGGTTGAGTCCAATGGGTTTCAGAAGTCGATTGTGGATCGGGCCCAGAACGCTAGTGAACGGGCGATTAGGGAAGGCAAGCAGGACGAGGTTCGCGAGTTGATGCGGTATGGTGCTAGTGTTGTAGCGTTCCATACCACGCGTGTGAACAAGCCGTCCGAGGAGCTTGGAATACGCCAGCTAGCAGCCCAGATGGCGCGAGGTGAGTGGGTTATCCCTGTTGGTCAGCTACTCGCTAGGGGGTTTGAGCCGGAGAACCCAACGTGCTTGCTATCTTGGCCGTTACCGCTTGTAGCCACTGATCCGGTCGCTGTCTGGCTACGAGAGATGTTGGAATACACAGCATCGGAAACTGGGTCCACGTATACTGATACGGTTATGGCCGCATGGTTTACTTCGTGGGCTGTGGGGGACATGGGCTCTATTGGGACGGTCGTGACGGCAGCGGCCCGCTCCTGGTAAACTGCACACTAACCGAAGGGACTGTTCGCCATGTCCAGACTCAACCCTATGAACTATCTAACCCAGGCCAGTGACATGGATACCAGGCTTGGGTTTGGCGACATGCAGGCCATCATGGCGGACCCGTCTCTGTTCGGCTCGCCAGGCACTAAGGATCAGCCCTGGTCGCGGACCGCGCCCAAGTCTCGGGAGTGGTATGAAGATTGGTCTGCTACTCTAGGCGAGGTTCCAGAGAACCAGATATACCCTGATACCTCGTCCGTTGGCGTTCTCAACGCAGACATGATCACGATGATCAACACTGCGTTCTCCGTTGAGCAGACTGAGTACGCTACTTGGCGTGACTTGGCGCATATGGATGAGAACGATGGTTACGTTTCTACTGCTCTGGATACCATCGCGGACGCTGCCCTCGGGGTTGAGCGCGGGGGCGTCAAGTATCTTCAACAGCCGTTTACTATCCAGGTCAGGAAGCCACGGGACGAGACGGACATCGACCTAGAGGCTATACCCCGCATCATCAACGATCTGTGCAAGCGACTCGATTTGCACGAGCAGGAGTTGTGGCAGATAGCACGCGCCACAATCCAGTTCGGGAACGAGTTCCGTGAAGTCGTCATCGACGATAACATCATGTCACCATACCAACAGGAGGGTGGCGGTGGGACGTTTGACGAGCCGTTGTCTGGCTGTATCACCCGATTCGATCACCGTCCATCTTGGCAGTTGTGGCCTAAGTTTGATGAGAAGGGGAACCGGATCGAGGGCTATACCCAGAAGGGTCGTTTCCAAGGTAAAGAGCAAGCTATTGAGTTCCAAGAGTGGCAGATCGTCCAGTTCAAGGTTGGGAAGTGCGCTCGGGGCAAAGGGTCTGGCCTGTTCATGAATGTGAGGCGCGACTGGAAGAAGCTTCAGTATCTTGAGGAGGGGCTCATCCTAGCGCGTATCACACGGGCATACCCAAAACTAGTCCACAAGGTACCGGTCGCTGTCCAGGCTGCTGGCGATCCAGAGATGGTGCAAGCCCAGATTAGGAACTACCAAGACAGCATCACTAGAAAACGGCAAGCCCAATCGACCGCTGGAAAGGTAGATTCCGCGTTCAACCCAACGGACGTGACAACCGACTACTACGTCAGCAAGTTCTTCTACCTACAGCCAGGTGCTGCCCCCATCGAAACGGACATTCAAGTCCTTGAGGGCAGTGCAACCCACATCACCGACATCACTGACATCCTGCATATACGGGACAAGATCATCACTCGGTCGCGGGTGCCCCGTCGTTACCTGGGGATCGAAGAGAAGGCTGGGTCCTCACCCCAGAACGCTAGCTCCGACAGTGAGGATGTCCAGTTCGCTCGGGTCGTTCGGACACTCCAGAGAGCCCTGACCGCCGGCCTCAAGAAGCTGTTCAACATGGAGTTGCACCTCAACGGTGTGCTAGCGACCGATGACGATTACGACATCGTGTGGTCGCCCATCTCCACAATGGATAAACTCACCCGTGCCGACATCATGGTCAAACTCGGCCAGGCTGCACTCCAGCTACAGCAAGTCTTCGAGGGAGGCCTCACTGTAGACTTCCTCGTCCGACACGTCCTAGAGTTCCAGGACCGCGACCAAGACTCCATTGTGGCCGAGATCACACGCGGCCAGGAAGAACACCGCCAGAAGGCTATGGAGGACGAGACCCAGAAGGCTATGGCCTACAACAACCCAGACGCCGCCGAAGCAGCCGGCTATGGTCCTCCTGGTCAACAGGGCGAACCACAAGAACCACAAGGTGGAGACGAGGAATCGCCCGATGAGGGTGACGAACCACTAGACGAGGATGAGGACCTGGAGGAGAGGTTACTCCGTAGGTAACTCTTCGTATACAAGTAGCACAGGTCTTTTCTATTGCCCACGTATACGCCGACCGGCACCATTCTTAGTTGGAGGCTTTCGTTCTCCAACTAGGAGGTGCCGGTTATGGCATTGTCCGGTAGTCGAGATGACCCTGGGGTTTACACAGCGGGTAGCCATAGTGCTGGTGTTCCGGCTCGTGCGTTCTTCGAGACGTTGAAGAACCACGGTTTCATTCCCCAGAAGGCAGAGTATCAGGAAGGCCATACGATTGAGGACGTGCTGAACAAGTATGGCCTCAACCCGCACACGGACATAGTTGGGGAACGTAACCCAGCGGTCAACACGATAGTCCATGAGATGGTACACGCCAGCACACCCAACATGGCGACCATCACACCCGATCACCCACCTGCACCTGCAACCAGCCCCAACCCAGAGGTTTCGCTCGGTGTGCCCTACAGCGGCAGCCAGAGTGCGGACTCGAACCCTGCACAGTGGAGTTACATGGTGCAGGGTGAGCAGTATATGGTGCAGGTTTGGAGTGGGTTTGAGACGGAGGCCCAGGTTCTTGAGCAGGGGCTCGATGGTAACCGACTGCCTAAGTGGGCGGTCGCTAGCTTCGAGATGCCCGTGACGGTGGCGGACGTTCTAAGCCAGAAGAACGAGGTCTACCCCAAGAGCATCTGGGAGCAGTGTCTGCCGCAGCTACAGACGATGGCGCAGGGCAAGATGCTGCTAGGTCGGAACGATCACCCATCTAACCCTGGTGAAGTGTTGGGTGAGACTTCACTCCTGTTCTCTAGCGTTGACTGGGCACCCATGAAGCGGCAAGACGGTGGGCACGAGCTAGTTGCGCGTGGCTATATCTACAACACGTCCGCTGGCCGCGACCTACACACCATCCTCCAGAGCGGTGTTCCTGTAGACGTGAGCAGCCGTGGGTTCGGTAGCACTCAGGCCGGTACATGGCGGGGCAAGAGTGCCCAGATCGTGCAGAACTTCATCTGCAAGGCGTTCGATGCGGTCATCGGGGGCGCGTCCCCAGGTGCCGGATTCAGCCGTGGCCGATTGACCCAGAGTGCAACCCACGATGATGTAGTTCGGCATATCGACTCGGCTCGTAAGGTGCAACTACGGGTTATGCCAACGCTGAGACGGAAGGCGTAACGGAATGCCAGTTCCGCTAACACCAAAGCAAGATCGGGCGATACGGGCGGCAGCCCATGATCCCAAGATTGCGTTAGAGACTGGCATACATCCTGACCTCTACAAGCATGAGAGTTCGAAGTACGACATGAACTCCGTGCGAAATGCGATCAAGCACTCACCAACTGGGGCGATCAAGGAGACCACCGTCATGAAGTATGTCAAGCCTGGTCAGTCAAATCGCAGGTGGTCTGATGATCGGCGTAAGACAGGCGGTTGGGCCGACCGTTTTGGTAAGAGTGCTGCGGACTTGCTGCGCGAACGGTTCGAAGCTAAGAAACGCAGACGCAGGAACCCTAAAGCTAACACCTCCCGACAGATGCTCCCAATGGCTGCAAGTGCAGACTTAGGTCCACTCGGTCAACTCATGCTCCAATACTATGGGATGTCAGGTGGTCCATCTAGCGGTTACTCACCGGGCGGTGGCGGTGGTAGCAGCCCACCTAACTTCCCTAACGGATTCAACAAGTGGAGTCGGCGCGGTCGCGGAAATGCACCGATGAACATAGCCGGTGCATTGGGTGGAGCACGAGACTTCGCTCAGGCACCATCCAAGTTCGGCGGTAGCGGACTTGGTGGATTCGGTGCCGGTGGTGGATTCAGCGGTGGCGGGTTTAGAAGCGGTGGCGGATTCGGCGAGGGCGGAGGATTTGGTGGAGGTGGTGGGTTCGGTGGCCGTCGTGGTGGCGGGCTAAGAGTGGTCTCTCCACAGGGTAAGCAGCCGTGGGGATTGCAGAAACCTAAGTTTCCCAATGTAGGGATGCGGACACCTCCAAATGCGATGAGCAGGGGACCGGTGTCGATTCAACCACAAGTCAGAAATCCGATGCTGCGGCCATACGGCGCTCCCAACGCAAACCGTAGTTTCGGTTCTGGACCACGGGCTTACTGACCCGTGTAATAGGCTCCCTCCGGGGGCTATCTGTTAGGAGGCTGCCAACTATGGCCGCAGCTAATCGCCGCCAGGAGTTCGAGGAGGCCCTCGGGATGCTGGAGCAGGCCGATAGGGATTACAAGTCCCAGTTCGGTGCGCCCATCTTCCAGGAGGGCGACCTTGAGCGGCTTGGTGAGTACATCGCGACGTTGGACCAGGATTCGGATGAGTCGGAATACGACGCCATCGAGTCCGCGCTAGTGCAGGGATTGTCTGAGGTGCTAGACCGGCTTGATCTCGATCAGGCTGACCCGGACGGTCCGAAGCTCGCCGACAAGCCGCGTACGCCCGAGGCGGACGGTTCGACCGCCAACGGGATCAAGGAGCCCTACCCGCATCCAGGTCTCGATGAGTGGCTGCCCACCTTCCTGGCTAAGGTTGCCAGTGTGAAGAAGATTGGGAACAAGGTCGTCATCGACGATGGTCGGGAGACGTACGAGCTTATCCGCACTGAGAAGGGGCCGCAGCAGATCGAGTCGGGCGACAATCCCGATAGCTACGCCCGCCAGAACGCGGACCCGAACACTGTTCGGATCACTGATGTACGGGACGAGGTGATCGGTATGCTGGATCAGGCTGTCGGTCCCGCGTTCGAGCAGATGACCAGTCTGAACGCTGAGATGGAGCGGCGGCTCGTCCAGGACGACGTTCGGGCCTTCATCGGCAACCTGCCTGATCCCGCGACTCAGCAGGCCGCGAGGTCGTTGCTGCAGAACGTGGCGACTCGCTCGGAGTTCGAGGAGAAGACGCAGGACATCGGTAAGTTCGTGGGCACCCTCACTGGCGGCAAGTGGCAACACGCTGCCAAGGGCGTCGGCTTCAACACCGGCAACCCAAGTGACGCCCCGGTCAGCCCCGATGGCCGCCTGCCAGAGACGATCTGGGAGATTCCAGACTATCTCACTCAGGCCGCCCTTGACCAGTGCGATCTGGGCAAGGTTCTGAATCAGGACCGTACTGCTGGCGCTCCGATTGCTCGGGATGTCAGCAAGGACCCGGACTTCATCTACGATAACAAGGATGGGGTCCCCTACCTCCAGACTGCGACTCCGCAGGCTGGGCTCAGGATGCTGCTCCGTAACATGGTGCAGCAGAACCAGGGCGATGCGACCCACTACCTGAATCTCCTGCAGGCTGGAGATCGTGGGTTCCGTCGGCTCGATCAGGCTATGCCGGACGGCAGCACTGCTGCTAGCGGCGTTGTAGCGGGCCAGCCGTTCATCTTCCCGCTCATCTCGCGTGTCTACCCGCAGCTTCTGCTTGCGCGTGTGGGCGCGGTCTATCCAATCGACCGACCGGACACCCGGTTCTTCTATTGGAATGACCTGGGCTACAAGTATGACGGCGCGGGCGGCGTGAGTTCTACGGCGGCCACCCTCTACCAGATGGGTTGCTACGACCTGAACATCGCCAGCGATCCGGGCGAGGGCGTTCAGGCGAGCCGTCTGGGCTTCGAGCTTGTCGAGGAACTGCTCTCTGTCAGCCCTCGCAAGATGACCGCGTTCTGGTCTCAGGAGATGGAGGACAAGCTGATCGCGTACCACAACCGCGATCCGCTTGGCGAGTACATCACTCGCATGGCCGACCATATCGCTCGTGAGGTCAACTTCAACGCTCTTGAGTTGATGCTCGATGCGTCCGACGACCAGACCGTCACCTACGGTACTGACACTCCCTCTGGTTGGGAGCCAGGCGACTGGAAGGCTCAGCTTCATGGCTACGTGCAGCGGGCCAGCAGCAAGATTTTCCAGTCCAGGTATCGCGAGGCGTCCTTCGTCATTGGTGATGCCGACAGCACTGACCGCCTGATGCGGACGATGGCCTCTGGCGCGTTCCAGCAGACCCGCGACACCTGGGAGTTCGCCCACGGTATCCAGGTCGTTGGCTCGCCCCAGAACTTCTACACCGTCATCAAGTGCGCTTGGTGGGGACGCGACTACCCCGGCAGCACCGCTGGCAAGTTCAAGAACAAGCTCCTCCTCGTCGCCCGTGGCGATACCTTCAGTGACTGCGGCATTGTCTACGCCCCATTCACCTACCGCATCGTTCCTCTGTTCGCGGAGCCGAACGATTTCACCAAGCGCGTGGGTGTCATGGAGCAGTCCGCTCTGAAGGTCGTCATCCCGCAGATGTTCGCTCGTGTGGACATCAGCACCGGTGTTACCGGCGTTGACTGGTAAGTAGAACGTTGCACCACCTACAGGGAGGGTCTTACTAACACGTAGGACCCTCCCTGACTCCGAATAGGGGGGACACCCGCCGTGCCCCGTAGACGACCGCTTGATCCACAACTTCTGCAGGAGGTGCCGGTCCAGAACTTGACCAAGCACCCGAAGGACTGGGGTCGCTTCATCCTGCCAGCATTTACAAGCCCGAAGAAGGGCTGGGGGGTTCTACCGTACGAGACGGCCAAGAGTCTCAAGGAATCTCGAAACCCGGACTACAACGTGCCAGACTTGCCCGTTCTAGAGACGAAGGTTCCTGCTGCTGACGCGCCGGGGGAGTCAAAGGCTGACTTCCCAGTCCCAATCATTGAGTCGAAGGTGCTCTTCAAGCCCGAGCAGAAGTCTGACGGCCCGATGCCTGTCTTGATGATGACGCCCGCTATTCCAGGCGGATCGTTCTCAGGCCAGACACCACTTGAGGTTAGTAAGCAGTTGGGCAAGACGGGCCATAAGGTTCTCTACTCCCATCTGCCGCCTCCACGCGGGATGCGCCACCCAGAATACACGGCTCCGCAAGGTGTTCGCGGGACAATGCCAAAGCTAGAGGCTAACTTCCACTCTGGCAAGGTGCAGGACGTAGCCTTAGAGGAAGTCACGAGATTGGTGACTGAGGCTAGCGTGTTAGGGCCGGGCGGCATGACGATTGCGACTGCGCCCCTACCAGCTTACGGGCTAGTAGCTAAGGAGGCGCGGAAGCGGTTGGGTTGGACTTCGGTCTACTACGTTGTAGATGATTGGGTCGAGTTTGACGATGTTGCGCTCCCACGCGGGGTTGAGGTCGTCAAGCAGGGTCGTTACAACTTCCTAGACTCCGAGCTAATCATCTTGGAGCATAGCGATGTCGTGGTCGTGACTAGCAAGCGGCTCAAGAAGAAGTTCGACAGTGTATTGCCAGCCAACAAGAAGGCGAAGCTGATCCCCAACGCATTCGATCCGGTGCTGTTCCCGATTGGGAAGACGACCGATGCACCAGCCGATATGCAGATTGGGAATCCGACTGTAGTGATGTGGGGCAGTCTGTTCGGTTCTTGGATCGACTGGCCGTTGCTGCGTGAGGTTGCCGATGGGATACCATCTGCAACGTTCAACATCATAGGCGCGAAGCCACAGATTCCGTCTGTCGTATCGAACGCGCCCAACATCCATTGGCTTGGTTGGATCGACACGGACCAGCTATGGCGATACGGAGTCAATGCGGACGTTGGCATCATCCCGTTCGCACAGACTAAGCTGGTCGAGGGTGTCAACCCAATCAAGATGTATGAGTATCTAGCTTGCGGCCTGAACGTGGTTGCGTCTGGTTGTGAGGACATCAAGGGCTTCACACCTGCAGTGGTAGTGCCAGCGACCGCTAACGGATTCATTAGCGCAGTTGTGCAGGGTGCAGAGAAGACAGCGGAACTCCGCGCGTCCGCAATCAAGACTAAGAACCGACGTAAGATGCTCTTGGGTAATACCTGGGGCACTAGGACCAATGCACTGCTTGCCGCCGTTTCTGGATAGGGTGTAATCACCTATGTCTATCGGATACGTCAGCGTAACAGATTTGAAGTCGTATCTGCGGGCTATGGGTGTTCCGTCTGTGGCGATGGTTACGGACGCGCAGCTAGACTGGCATATCATGGCTGGCCTTGTCCGGTACTCAAAGATACGGCCTCTGCTTGCTGCAACCACTATCGCTACTACACCAGGAGTTGGCGAGTATGAACTGGCGGCTACAGTAACTCAGGATGCCGTCTCCTATGACATCTTGGGCGTCAGTGAACTCTACTACTCGCCGAGCGGATTCACGTCGCGTCCAACGTTCCAGTCCCAGATGCCAGTATGGTGGGGGCTGAATGTTGGTGAGTTCTACGTGTTCGATCAGCCAACGATTGGGTACATCTGGATGGCAGACTTGAAACACCTGCTCCAGATGTTCGAGGGCGTTTGGGACTTGCAGGAACGCGTTGATGGTAACTACTACCTGCGTTTGATGCCGCCCCCAACCGCTAGCCAGACGCTATACACCTTCGTCAGACTGAGTAGGCCCAGCACGAAGATCAAGAAGACTGACTTGGATGTCTTCCACCTGTGCGTCCTGATTGAGACTTACAATGCGATGGCTGGTCAGTCCGGCCTGGCTCAGAGCTTTACGGACACTGGCATGAGCATCGACTTAGGTCAGGGTGCCGAGTTCTATAGAAGCCGCGCGGACGAGGTGGAGAAGCTGCTTCTATCCCGAACAGCTAACTTCGCCGTCGTATCCAGAAGTGGCTAGGAGGTAATCCAGATGGGTAAGCTGTCCGCTCTCACACGCACTACAGCCCGTATGTATCAGGCTTGCGGCGGTGAACTGCCAACGATGAGTAAGCCCCGTAAGCGGCACAACCAGTCGGTAGCCTCAAAGTCTGCGTTCCGTCTGATGCTTGAGAAGGCCAACAAGGCTAAGAAGGCTAGGGACGAAGAGGAGCCAGAGGAAGAGGATGAGGATACCGAGGAAGAGGACGATGAGGACAAGGGCAAGCTGAATCTGCCCTGGCTCAAGAAGAAGGGGTAGTTAGACATGCCAACCGTGGCCCAGCTACTAGAAGCTAACCCCCGTAAGCGAGACATCAAGTTCAACAAGGCTCGCGGGCGTCGGCAGATGTACGTTGCTGAGGGCATCATGTCTGATGTCGCTAAGCAACGTGCGTCGGGTCAAGCTGATCCACGCGAGGTGCAGGGCGCAATGGCTCGGGTCGATGATCTCCAGGACAAGGCCGCCGCCGCATACGGTGCGCGTCTCTTGAAACGCAAGGCGGAGGCCATTGGCCGTAAGTTTGATCCCACCCGTGAGGCTGACCCACAGATGGTCGAGAAGGCGGGCGAGCTTCGCATGAAAGCTGCGAAGCTAGGCTACCAGATTCGAGCCATCGCATCCCAGACAGGCCAGCCACCGCCAGAGATGATCGCAGAGGCACAACGATACAGGGTTGCAGCGGAAGACCTCATCCACCGTATCTTGGGCACGTCCAAGGAGGATGAGGTCAACGCGAACATGAGATGGGGCGCGGCTGGTAAGGAAGACCTGCGTCGTAAGACAATGGCGCACTACGGTCGTAAGGCCGCGTCTGGCGATACATCCGCCCAGCGTGTCGTTAGCGGCTTCGAGGCTAATCGGGATGCGTTACAGTCAGTCTTGGACCAGGCTTACCGACAAGTAGGGCCTAGCGGCTATAGCGGTCGTTCCGGCCAGTTCCGGGCTGAGCATGGGGCTCGGATGGCGAGATACCCAACGAAGGGGTCTAAGCGTTCGTATCAGGCCATGAAGGGCAAAGCGGGCGCGAAGATGATCTCGATTACGGGTATGCACATCGAGACCATCAAGAAGCAGAACAAGGCGAAGGCGATGGCTGCCCAACGTGCTAAGGCGCGTAAAGCGGCGCAGGCGTCATCTAACTATCTACGGGCCACGCCTGCAAGGGGCATACGACGCGGTAGCTTCTCGGATCGGGCGCGTGTTGGATCGCTCCGCACCCATATCGCTATGGGTAGTCGGGGCGCAGGCCGTGTCCATTCCGAACGGCTCGGCCAGTCTGCGGAAACGATCTCCGAGAAGATAGCCGTTCTAGCGGGTCAACTCAACAATGTGCTCCAAGAGTCAAGGTTGCGGAACAAGGGGCAGCAGGGTGAGGCTAGCATGGGGACTGCAGCCGGTGTCCCGAAAACTGGGTTCGCACTCTTGATGATGGCGGTCCGTAAGAAGCAGGCTAAAGGCAAGGAGGACAAGCAGTGAATCTTGCCCTCTTTGCACAAGCTAAGGTCATGTATGACCAGATCATCGATACCTCACTCACGACCTACGAGTGGTACTCAGCGTATCGGGGCCTGGACTACGGTGAGACTACTAGGATGAGTTGGGTGCGCCACTTCCTATACCCAACAATCCCAGCTATTGTCTCGCCCGGCATACACGACGATGAGCTTGTCCACCCAATCCGGTATGGGGAGACAACCCACCAGATAAGCACGAAGTTGGACTACATACTGGATGAGAACTTGGAGCCGGAAGTTGGACTACATACTGGAGAGGAAATGGGCATTGAGATAGACGATGTTGTGTACACGAAGTTGGCGAACATCGACTATCGCATCAAGCGGCATGACAAACTGGTGTGCATAGCGACCGGCGAAATCTTCTATGTGAGTGACGCACACCGTTCTACGCAGATGACTCATACGGTTGGAGACTTGATCTTCAGGAGTCCACCTGCGAACGACGAGATGTAGGAGGTTGGTCGTTATGCCACGTAAGAAGACCGACAAGACCGAAGTCGATCCCGCCGAGGCGTTTGAGTTCGAGATCGACGAGGATGCCTTCGAGGTGGCTCCCCCCCAGGCCCCAGCGAAGGCTACTAGCGGGGGGTTAGACCCCGGCGGGGCCCCCCGCACTATTTCGATTGAGCCAGGTGATGTTGTCCTGGTTGAAGTACCAGCGGCTGATGGTCGTTGGCAAAAGTGGTCGCTAACGTTGAACGCGGCGTTACGACCAGTCATACGGGTCGTGTGAGCCCACTGAAGGAGGAGGTAAATCATGGGTCTGCTAAGCAAGACGACGATTGAGTCGGTTACCGACAAGATCGCAGCTGAAATCCAGGTACAGCTAAATGCGCTTGATACCATGCAAGCCTCCTGGTCGGGTGAGAGTCTGTTCAACTTGATTGACGCTCTCGGCGACCCGGATGCAGAGATTGCACTTGGTAGCGCAGCCAATCGCGTGGACCAGGCCATGATGCCGGAGAACTGGCATCGACACGGGTATCAGCGCGATACCAGTGTAGTGATTGACCAGAACCCAATGGTCAAGGCGATGATCGCGGACACTGCTCGTAAGGCGTTCTATCAAGACCTCAAGAGCTACATCGAAAGTGAGAACGGGGGTGAGTACGCCAACGTTGCGGCCTACCTGGCTGCTGTGGGGGCGTCACTGCACCCCTACTTCGCGGAGGTCGCGTATGCGGTTAGCGCGAACGCACTCCAGAATAGCTCCGGCTTGACGCCAGGCGTCTTTACACCCGTCCACGGCACTATCCCACCGAACGCTTGCTATGTTGGGACTGCGGGCTCGTGGACGGACGATACGACCGATGCTGCGGACGTTGGGGCTTCGGACGTAGCCATCTTCGCTTCCGATAATGCCTGTGTTGTGCTTGGGTTCAATCGGCCCGTTAGTGCGATTGCGGTCCAGCTTGGAACGAAAGCGAGTGCCGACTGCGATGTGGAGTTCACCTATTCGGCGGGCGGGACGACCTACAACACGCTCACCGTTGTGGATGGGACGACCGGCATGGGTGCGAGTGAGATCATTACCTTCACCCCACCGTCTGACTGGGCGATGACTAACGTTGATACAGGCGGTAACTACTACGCCGCGACCGACTTGGTGCCCCGTTACTACATCCAGATGAAGCGGACCAAGAACACCGTTGTCACACCACCGGTCGTGACTTGGTTCCGTGGCGTTCCGACCGAGGTCTACAACTCGTCCAGCCGGCTCTCGGGCCTTGTGAAGCAGCCGCCACTGGCGTTGGTTCGCATCACGAACGCGGCTGGTGGGACGGTCGAGGTCATCGACACGATCACGCCTAACACGACCCACTTCGACCTGCCAGGCGATCACCTCAAGTTCGAGGTGCTAGCTATCGGGACGGGCGGGAACTCGAACACCATCACGATCAGTTACACCGATCAAGATGGGAACGCGGCTACTAAGGCGCAGACCGCGTGGAATATGAGCTCCGTTGCGGCTGGTGATCTGTGGCCGGCTAGCACGAGCTATCTGGAACTCGCAGCCAGTGACACAGGCATCCTGACGTTCCTAACGACCGCCTGGGCTGCGACCGCTAACACGGACAGTGTGATCCTGGCCGTTGTGAGTGACATCCCGGCTGCTAGGACGCCGGCCTTGTAGGAGCGATATGTGGACGCTGCCGTATAACGAGATTGTCAAGGGGATGCTGCAGACGATGGGCCTTGCCTACCCGGCTACAGCATCCCCTGTCGGCACCATCACCGTTATGGGCGATGACGGCTCTGACATCGACGTATCCAATGTCAACTCGTGGAGCATTGGTCCGTATGAGGCGTTCCTGCAACGGGGCGCGGACTACCTACCAAGTGTCCACATTGACCCGGAACGCGACGATACGGAGCTAGACGGCCCGAAGGCGCAGCTTATCACGTTGGTGTATCGCATCTACTACGTGGCGCTCAGGGACCCAATCCTGGACGCTGACGAGGCTCCGTTAGGCAAGAACCCATACATAGTCGTGAAGACACGCGCTAAGGCGTTGAAGAACGCGTTGGAGTTGGATTGGGCGTATCTAGGTACGGAGATCAAACTCAACGCGCACATCACGAACCCCACATTCGAGAACGAGTGGGACGAGTGGTGCAGGAAGTACAACAGGGAACGTATCGTAGCGTCATTCGATGTAGAATGTGCGTTGCGTGAGGTCTTCCCGGAGGTGACACTGCCATGAACCTGCCAGGATTGTCCCTCCTTGGATATGATAGCCTCGTCACCCAGTGGGGCCCGCTAGAGCAAGCCCGTAGACCAAAAGAGATAGACCAGAAGATTCGAGAGGCTGAGAAGCATATCGAGGCGCTCCGCGAGGCTATCAAAGGCGGCGCAGGCAGTCTCCCCGATATTCGCGAGGCGTACGATTCCGCACTCAAGGTAGTGCATGGGATTGGGTCAACACATCCTCGGTGGGGTCGCCAAATCGCGGACAAACTCTACAAGACTGTATCGTCCGGTAACGATGTCCGTTCGCTGGCCGAAGAACTCCGGGATATGCGTCTCCACGAACCTCGTATAAATCCGATACCACGTAAGGGTGTGCGTGGAGGTGGGCACTCTGACGAGGATCGAGCCGCATGGGAGGCACACAAAGAAGAGTTCTACCAAGGGCTTCCAACTGAAGTTCAGCAGCACGAGACCCCCGATGACATGGAGAAGCCCGAGGGGAGTGCGGAGTCTACGTCTATAGCCAACCCATTAGCTTCGGGTGGGCGTATCGAGCCGCGTGTGATTGATGTACAACCGTCTAAGGAGCCTGAGAAGCCTGCTGCGAAATCAGAGAAGCCTGCCCAGGATGCTGCTGCTGCTGCTGCTGAGGAAGGTCAACCACGGCCGCGTGTCAAATTCCTGAATCCTCATGCCGCACCAGAGGGCTATGAGCGACCACAGCGTGACGTAGCGAGCGAGAAGAAGAAGAAGAAGAAGAAGAAGAAGGATGCCTCAGAGCCAGAGGCAGCACCAGCGGGTGGTGCTGGTGGTGGCCGTGGACCTACCGATCCACCATCAGTGGATGTAGCTGATCCGCCATCCAGCAAAGGTGGTAATGGCGGTGGTGGTGGTAGTGTCCCACCTAGCGAGCCATCTACTGCTGCAGGTGGTGGAATGGGAAGCGAGCGTGACCGGCGAGTAATCGCCGCTTACGAACGCCTATTCCCGCCAACGGAAGACGCCTCGAAGACCTACAAGGCTCGATGGGCTAATCCTAGTGACATAAAAGCGAGTGATAAGGTCTTCCACCAGCCTGGTAAGAACCCGGTGAACCGGTACACTCAGGTGCTGGGTAACATCTACACTCGCCTCATGGGCACGGCCCAGAATACAACGTTGGACGAGATACGTAATGGCGATCCGCGCGGAACACATGCGAAGCGGATGAGGACGTTGCGTAGTATCTACAGCCAGATCGCCGAGGCTGACAGGCCAAAGCTAGACGATGTGCATCGGGCGTTCATTTACAAGGTGTCACCACTGCTGGACGAGGCGGGCGCGTCTGAAGGCTCTGTGATGGCGGACAGCCCAGTGATGAAGGACATCTTCCACACCGTTGTTAGCCACACAATCGGGGATGCTGATTACGATCCCGAGCATGATTACATCGCTCCGCTCCGCACGGGGCGCGAACGCAGGAAAGAGTGGGAGGCTAAGTTAGGCGTCCAGGAGCCAACTGCTCCGCCTAAGCCGCAGCCACCCAACAAGCCACAGCCGCCTGTCGGGCCCACTGAGCTTGGGTTGCAAGACCCACCGAAGGGGCCAGAGCAGCCACCCCAAGCCGAGGAACCTGTTGGGCCGCAGCAGCCTAGTCGCAAGGAGAATCCAAGCATATTTGATGTCATTGCGGACAAGCAGCAGCCTGACAAGGATGAGGATGCTGGTTCGCCTGCAGAGGAAGAGCCACAGGATGGAGATGAGGCTCAGCAGCCTGCCGCTGAGGGTGAGGACTTACACAAGATTGAGGCCCCTGCTCCCGAAGTTCCAGAGCAGCAGCCGCAGCAACCTCAGTTTGCCAAACCTAAGCCACAGCAGCGGCCCTCTAGACTATTCGGCGACCCAGGCGGTGGCAGGTCCGAGCGAATGGGTATCCCACAGGCTGATTGGGGTAGACAGCCGGCTGCGCCGCCATTAGGCGCTCCGGAATGGGCCCCAAGACCAGAACTACCAAATTGGGGGCCAGAGCCTGTTAGGTTGCCGGAACCTCCAACTGCAGAGGGGAATGAGGCGCAGCCACGGCAATCACCATTCAGCGGCGCTGCACGTAAGCCTGTCTCATTGCCGTATCGCCCGTGGAGCAAGCCTGCGCCCACGGAAGAGCCACCTGAATCACCAGTCGAAGAGAGATGGGAAGGTCTCAAGAGCGGGGAGCGCAAGTTTACCGCAGCCCAGCCAATGTGGAAGAACCTGCCGCGTAAGCCTGTCTCATTGCCCTATTCGCCGTGGGGCAAGTCTGGCGGACCAGAACTCCCACCTGACGAAGAAGGCAGCGGGTCGAGTCGGCCACGCAATCCGAAACCATTGCTGACTGATCCGTCCAGGTATAGCTGGTCTGAGCCGAAGGAAGGGCCGAAGCCATACGACGCGACAGAGGATGAGACGAGTAGCGACTACCGGGCGGACTACCGGGCGTCTGGTGGGCGAGTAAGTGGTGGAGAGGACGAGAGCCCGTGGAGTCGGTTCTACAACAAGGCGGACAAGTTCTTCAGCAGGCTTTCGGGGGATGCTAAGTTCGAGCGTAGCCCAGACAGCCAACCACGCCGCTCTAGCCGGTGGGCTCGTTCGTCACGCGCCCCGATACAGTTGCCTATGGAGGCTCCGCCACCTAAACCGATACAGCGTGAAGGTGGATGGACTCCAGCTAACAGACCAGCCAGTGACTCATTCGGGCGGCAAACTCTGATTGAGGTTTCACGGCGTCCTCAACCGGAACCTGAAGCACCCGCACCCGAGGAGAAGCAGGAACCCATCTCCATACCAAAGTGGCTTCAGCCTGGGCCGGAGACACCACCACAAGAGGAGAGGCAGGAACCAGGGCCAGAACCTGAAGCACCCGCACAGCCGGAGGAGGCCCGACGACCTAAAGCTATGGCGTCTGTTTGGGATCAACCAATGCCACCTCTACGTATGAAGCCTTCTACTGGGATGAGGTTGGACCCCAAGAAGTTTGATACAGGGAGACCAGACCTAACACCACCGCCGCGCTTTGCCACTACGATGGCGCTACGGAATAAGGCAGCACAGCGAGCCAAGCCAACAATGTCACCGCAGGGCAAACCTATACCTAGGTGGCTGGACAGAAGACGGGCGAATCTTCGCAATCAAGACCTGGCTAGCATGATGGAAATGATGCTTCAGCAGATGCGGACTACACGATGGAAGCGGGACGATACAACTCGGACTGGTGGGGTAGCGCCCGTCAACACGCCTGCGGCAGCACCAATACCATCGCAGCCGAACGAGCAGCCATCGCTACTCGCTCTAGCACGTTCTGGTCCTACGTCCTACCAGTATGGTCAAGCACCCAATATCGAAGGCGATATACGGACTGCTCGTGCGTTGAATAAGCAAACGCCACCGGAGTCCGCTAAGCTACGCTATAGCGATCCGATTGGTGATAGCACACCAGCGGCTCGAACAGGTGATAGCATCAACGCAGAGGATACCGGAGAAGGTAAGCGGTCAACGGCTGATACAATGAATGACCAGAGTGTGAAACGGCCTAAGTTCAAGAAGGTTGCTAAGGAGGCGTCGTTACTATGAAGTTGAAGGTAAAGACGGGCGACTTAGCTAAGCGACTTCTACGGGATGCAGCGCGGCGACACCAGCTAATCCAATCCCCAGAGATGGGGACCTACATTGCCAATGGTTTGGCTCGCCACGGTGGGAGCGCACGGGTTATCACGGCAAGTAGTAACGGGGCTCGTATCGCCTGGGAGCGCGAACGCATGGCCGTAGAGCAACAACGCCGCGTCGTCGAGGAGGCCATTGACGATGCCATGCGTAACCTGGGGTGACTTTGAGGTCCCCCAAGGGAGGTGAGTGACTCATGGCCTATACCGCTCGGTTGGTGGGACGTGACGTTACCCTACTTGAGTTTGACGGCGTGAGCGTTCTTGCGACGTATCGGCGGGCTGACATTCGGCTTACCGTTGACACCGTGGACACGACCGCTGTTATGGACTCCGGCAGGGACTTCCGTCCGGTCCACTACACCTGGACCATCTCGTTTGAGGGTCTGAAGGAGTCTGGTAACACGAGTTGGCTTGAGAAGGTTCGTGACTCCAGCTTCGAGGATGTCTCGTTCGAAATGGTGATCGACGGCAAGACGATCACTGGTTGGTGTACCTACAGTGACATCGCCAATCCACTTGGGGAGGAAGCTCAGACCGACCAGGTTACGTTCCAGGGCCGCCGTGAAATCTACATCGACGGCACTGCACTCGAAATCGGGCCGGACACGACTGCCAACCCGCCCATCACGCCACCTAGCTAGAGAGGGTGATATTGATGGGTAAACTAGCATGGCTTGGCCGACCTCTCGTACAGGCCGACAAGGAACCAGGCTACGGGGAACGACGTGAGTTGTCGGATGTAAGTCGCCTGAAAAGTGGGAAACACGCAGGTGAACGGGCAGTAGACAACAACCCACGTCTCCGTATCAACGAGCATACGCCACGTCCGGCGATCATTATGCCAGGCATGAAGCCTGGCACGTCGGTTCCTATTGAGGTCGCCACTAGGGGTCGGATCAAGCCGAACCCACAGCCAAGGCCGACCCTTACTAGTATGCTCGCTAATGGCCGCAAGAAGATCGTGCCTGACAAGACGACCACCTTCCCAGTTCGGAAGGACGACAACTAGGGGGATTACCTGATGAGTAAAGAGTCTACTGCCCCAGGGCAGCCCGCTACGACCGAAGAGACACGGCATGAGCATGTGATGGCTGAGAGGGCAGATGATGTCCTCTCGGCCATCACTGCACGTAAGCAGAAGCCATACACGATCTATGTGAGTGGCAAGGCGATCCAGGTCACACTCCAGGCACTATCCTGGAAGGACCTGATGGCGTATCAGCGTGAGGCAGCACTCCAGCAGGGCAATAACGGCTCCATGTCTAAGCCAGAGCTACTCTGGATACGATATGGAGTTGTGGACAAGAAGGGCCAGCCGCTCTTCACGCCTCAGCACATCAAGCAGCTTGAGGATGCGGACGCGGCAATCACGAGTGAACTCATCCGAGCGATCAAGGCCATCTCCGGCCACGCACCCGACGTAGAGTGGGACAAGATATACGAGCGCATCCTAGATAGCTCAGTTCAGGAGCTATACAACGGTGTTACCTCGTTCATGCGACCACTCATCGACGGTGAATACGAGGAAGAGTTCGACAAGATGATGGAGGAGTTCCGCGACTCTGCGATGCGACTCGTGCTGAAGAGCGCGATGGAGAACGCTAGCATGGTAGGCGTGGAGAAGTTCAAGTGGGGCGATGTCGGTAACGATGCTCTAACGGACGACCAGTTGGGAAACTTCTTCGAGCAGACCCCCAGACCCTCAGAATCTGGGAAGTCTGCCTCTTCCAACTCGGACGACTCCCCTGCGAGTTCGTAAGGGATGAGGATGGCAACCCAGTCGAGCCTGATCACCTGGACTGGCGAATAGCCAGTTTCTTGTATCGGGAACGCAAGGCGCTTGAGAACACATTGTGCCCCACATGCGATGCGGAATGGCGTAAGGTTGAGCGTGAGTGTTACGTCTGTGGCAATAAGTGGCGATACGGAGAAGGTGGGCGTAAGGAGACGCTGATGTCCAATCTAGGAGGTCTCTCCGGTCTTGGTCTGTCAGCGCACGGGGTGTCGTTGCGTAGCGGCCAATCGGACGCGGGGCAAGCAGCATCTAAGAAACGCGCTCGCTTCTTTGGTAAGCCACAATGAAAAACGGTGCCGTGCGTCTTGGGGACAGTAGGCACCGTTATTCGTCTTCGCAGGCAGGATTCATCATCCAATATAAGTATACCATCCGCTAGACCAACCCGGTCAAGGGGGTGCTCTTGTGCTGCACCCAATAGAACAGATACAGATAGACTTTACCTATCGTGGAATCAACCGTGCTGCTAGCCAGGTGAGTCGGCTAGCAGAAGCGTTGCATGGTGCAACACCTGACCGGCGTATGCTATCGCAGTGGGACCTGTTCAACGACACGCTGCTTGCCGGTGGGGGTGCGATGGCGGCGTTGGGTGCTAAGGCTGCTCGGATGGCGTCCGACCTCCAGCAAGCTCGCGTTGCGTTCACTGTGTTCACTCGTTCAGTATCCGAAGCGAACAAGCACATCAAAGAGATGATGGAGTTCGCTGCCGTCACCCCATTCCAGTACACCCAAGTTGAACGCTCAAGCCGTGCGCTCCAGGCTTATGGTATGACTGCCAAGGAGGTCATGGGCTACCTTCGCACGATAGGTGACCTAGCGAGCGCGACCGGCTCCGAGTTAGAGTACGTGGCTCAGGCGGTAGCCCAGATCAAGGTTGGGAACGTTGGGGTCGGCCTGGCTACTCTGAGAGCCTATGGTATGCCAACCGGCACGATCCAGCAGAAGATGCTGCAGCGGTTTGGGTATGAGGGCGACATCTACCAGGCACCACCTAATCTGGTGCTGAAGGCGTTCCGTGAGGTCTCGAACCAGAAGTTCGGTGGACTCATGGAGCAGCAGATGAAGACGCTCGATGGCGTCATCTCAAACTTGATTGACAACATAACCATTCTGGGCCGCGAGATTGGCGACACCCTTGCTACTTCGATCACTCCGATAGTGAAGGACATAACGAGCCTCATTCAGAGCTTCAGGGAGTGGGATTCTGTTACCAAGGCACTCATTGCTAGGACACTCCTGTTTGGTGGTATGGCGAGTGCTGTAACTGGATTCTTCGGCACATTGATGTTGGGTGTGCGTTCGTATCAGGCGTTGGCAGCCGCTGCCAACGCGGCAGCAGCGGCACAGACGAACGTAGCCGCATCCGCAGCTACCGCTAGTGCGGCAGTAGCCGGCAGCGCGGCGGCTAACACGGCTGCTGCGGCGACTGGTGGTGCTGCCGCAGCGACTCGATACTCGGGTGCTAGCTTGGGCTTTGTGCCCGTTGCCCAATCTCGTGGTGCTGCTTGGGTTGCATCCCAACGGGCCGGCATGGCTTCGCACTGGGCTGCCAGTTCTAGGGTTGCTTCGGGTATGGCCCCAATTCTGGGATTGATGGGTGGAGCATCCTTGGGGGCTAGCATTGGCTCTGCACATGGGGAGGCGGAGACAACTGAGGCACGTCGGGACGTGCAGCGTCTAACTGCGGAACGTCAGATAGCGTCAGTTACTGGCAATACAGCGCGTGTCGAGGAACTCACTGATAAGATCGAGACCCTCAGTGCTGAGATAGCCAAGAGTCGCACAGGAGGAGGGATGACGGGAAGCCTCATTGGCGGCCTTAGCGGCATGGGCTTGGTAATGGGGCTTGGTGCTATCAACCCCATACTCGGAGTAGGAGCAGCCGGCATGATCGGGCTTGGGGCGGCGGCTAATCAAGGCAACATAGTCAAGCGTAAAGACATACTTGATAGGTCAATAACTCAAGCTATGGATAAGACTTCTCTGAGTAATGACCCCAATGCTCCTAGGGCTAGTGACTATGATACAGCGACTTCAGAAGGTAGAGCTGAGTTTGCTGCCGCAATGCAGCAATACGCCAGTGACCGTTTGATGGAGGGGATAGAGAGCACTCCTATTGGGGAGGAGATGCTGCTTAGGATACACCAAGCAGTCTATGAGCAAACGTTCGGCAGCCATACGCAGAGAGGGGCTGCGGGGGCAATGCCTACTCCAGCCCCCACTGGCGGGGCTAAGTCTATGAAGTTTATTATAGGCCCGAACAATGAGCCTCTTTGGAAGGGTGAGCTACCAACTAAGCTCGAAGACTTCAAGAACCTGCCCCCAGAAACAAAACGCGAAATCTTGGATGCTTATGCTGAGAATCTTAGACGTACCATTAGCAAGGACCCCGACTATACGGGTGCTTCGGGAAGGATTGAATCAAAGACACGCCCTTCGGTACCAATAGATGAGTCAGCATTCGTTGAGTACCTGATGCAGCTTGACACTGAGGGTGCAGCCAGTATCGCGTCTCAGGAAGTGCAACGTCAGATTGCAGGTATCGAAGCGAAGAGGATGCTAATGGATCGGCAGATCGAGATGCTGCGAGCCGCTGGTCACGGTGCTCTAGGAAGTCGTGGCATGTCAATCGTGACGGAACTCGGGTCTCCACAGGTGGATGCGATCCTGCGAGACATGCTTACGAAGTACGGTCTTGACGAAAAAGACATCGGCCAGCTAGTTCAACCTATGTCACCCGATATACTCCGCCAAATGGGCCTGTCTGACGAGACATTGACGGAACTAGGTGGGATGCCTGAAGCTCTTGGCCGGGCGGGTGGGTTCGGGGTTGTTAGGAGCGCACCAGAGTTTGCGGTTGCCGCCGCCAAAGCGAGTCTTGAGAAGCATACACGCGAAGCAGCCGAACTGTTTGCCAGCTTCGTCACGATGTCCGAGACTGACGCCTCCTACTACACCGTAAAGGCAGACCTCTACGACAAGTTGACTGTAATACTCAACGATGAGATCACATTGCGACAAGAGAATAACCGCATGTTGGAGATTTCGCTTGCCACACTCCGTACCGAAATCCTAAGACTCCGCTCTGAGGAAGGACCAGCATACAGCAGGCCAGCCGGTGGGGGGCATGGAGGTGCATTCGAAAACTATCAGCAGCGGGCTATGAACATCGAGCAGATAAACCTCCAGGAGAGCTCCGTCACTGAGAGTTACGCCCAACATTACGAGAATATGGCCCAGGACGCATCAACGGAAGTCGAACGCCAAAGTTTGCTAGGCCAAGCCTACCAGATGCGGCTATTGGCTCAACAGCAGCGGTACGACGCCAAATCCCGCATGTGGAAGTTGGAGCAGGAGCGTATTGCAACATCTGCTGCCCGAGGAGCAAGCCTTGGTGAGTTAATCGGTGAGCAGCAGGGCATCGTTGCTAAGACCACCGGCTCGACCGATCAGGCGGACATTGAAGCCCAAGCCGAGGCCATTGAGGAATGGCTCAAGATGTACATGTTCCAGCGGTACACGGGGGACCTTGGTTTTCAGAGGCAGGAGCTACAGCAGCAACTTCTTGGGCACGGGATGGGTGCAACGGGCGTCTTCGGTGCAGCGGAGACACCAGACACAGCTATGCTCCAGTACACACAGGCGCTCAACGAGGCGAAACGGGCGTACGAGAAGCTGTCCGATCCTAACGCTCGATTGGGTGAGGGCACGGAAGAGATGCTCCAAGCCCAGACGGAGTATACGCGTTCACTCGAAACGCTTAGGTCTGCTGCGATAGCCCTCAATGAGTCATGGAAGGAACTCGATAAGGCGGCTGGTGACCTCTACTCCGCTATCGCGGCCACTGCCATATCGACGGCTGCACTTGCCGGGGAACGCGCCTTTGGGATGGGTGGGTTCCGGGGTGAGTTCGGTCGCACCTACGAACAGCTTGCAGGTGAACGTACAGCAATCGCTGAGGAACGGAACACGTTATCTTACCGACGGTCAGCCGCACAGCGCGGCATAGAGACCGAAGCACTGAAAGCCGCCGCTGCCGGTGTAGACCCAATGATGAGCGCAGGCTACCTGGCCGCACTGGCCGAGATGGAGGGCGTGAAGCAGGCCGAGAAGGGTCTCGAAGCGCGTGGCATCGTAGCTGGCCGTGAAGGCTTCCTCAACATCCAGCAGCTACGGGCTGGCTACATGGAGGAAGGGTCCGCTGGCGCAGGCATGATACAGTCCATGTATCAGAGTATGGGCATCAACAACCCGCTCGCGTTCTACTTGGACCCCAGGTACCGATCTTCACAAGAGCAGATCATGAAGAACGCCTTCGCCCAGGCTGCGGACTACTTCGCCGTCGGTATGACAACTGAGGGATACCGAGCTATGCAGGCCGGCTATGAGGCGCGTAAGCAGTTGAACATAGCTAGGTCACCAATCGCCCAGATGGGACTGGAGATATTCGGTGGGCCGTCCGGTGCAACCGCTGAATACATTCGCCCGCTCATGGCTCAGATAGACACGGCTCGTATCATGGGTGACCCCAACTCACGCCGGATCATCCTGGAAGTCACATTCCCAGGTGGGCCAGAGGCGTATGCGCCGGAGATCTACCAGGCGGCGGTCAACCTGATGACTAACGTCTTCATGAGCAGCCCAGGAATACGGACGATTGGGGGGCGAAGCTAGGTGGCTGACCCACAAGCACTCAAGGTCTACATCGCGACGCCTGAAGACTACCATACGATGCCAGGGACGGTTTTGGATCGCATCCCATATATCGTACCCAAGGGCTTGTATGAAGAGTCTTCGAACTTGATCTACCGTAGTGACTTGGGCTATGTGACTTTGCAGCATGGCTTCTCATACGGTAACCGTGGTCCAACGGCGTGGGTTCCCCACCAGCTACGTTCACTCACTAGTGACCCAATCACTGGCGAGAGTATGACCATTCTAGCGACTGAGGACATTGCGTTAGAGGGTGACCTATCAGTCTGCAAGCCAGACCTGTTCAGCCAAATCATCTCTGAGTCGTCCAACACGCTCTATGATGCGGTCCATGTGCCGAGGACTGGGGTTATAGCGACCAAGGAACTCATGGACGCTAACCAGCCGTTCGTGGTGTTCGCATGGTGTCATCAGGTGCCGCTCAGCCTCACGGCTAACCCACTCCCGTTCCTACGCATACTGTGGGGGTCCGTCCCGCCGGTCGTAGCGGAGGACTCAGCAACGACGTATGGTGGCTCGTCCGCCCACCCATTCCACGCAGCCCAATGGTCCATTGACCTGACAACTGGCGATCAACTGGATCGGGTCTGCATACATGGGTATGAGCCACGCGATCCGCTCGATCCGATGTCACAGGAATCACTCTGGCGTGTGCAGAGTTACTGCCAGGTGCTACCACCCTCGGGCGCTGGCAGCCGGGCCAGGACTCCGATTGCGCTGATGATTGAGCCACGGCCACCGGTCAGCATCAACATCACTGACCTCTACAGTGGACGTAGCATTCAGGTCACTGCGTGGGACTTGCCAACGGTAGAGGCGGCGTGGGAGCAGGAAGTTGACTACGCGTTCTACGGGCAGGGCAGGGTGTCCGTCTGCTTCAAGGGCGCTGGCGTTGCTTACTTCGCGCCCGTTGTTTACCCCGCGTCCGGTTACCTCATTGGCCGCAAGCTAAACATTGGCAAGGCGGTCGAAGAGGAGGACGAGATACCCGAGGTCTACCCCAACATCTCGAACGCGATCACTAACCCAGGCGAAACAAACCACCTCAAGGGCCAGATACCTGGAACGACAACGCAGGGCACAGATGTTACCACAACCATCGTAGAGGTTGATTCGCCGTATGCAGCCCTGACTTCCGGTGCCCTACCAGTCGATGAGTTTCGTTACAAGGTCGAGTTGACCGGCAACCTGAAACGCACCCCGTTCTTGGGCATGATTGCGTTGACGGGTCTGCCATACGACTCGCCGCCCGTATCGGAACGTTTGGACGCGTCAGAAGATGTGATCGAGCTACGAATACGGAAGAGCCTGGACGATAGGCGTCGGACCGGAACTGCGGTTCTGAGGAACACGGACGGCAAGTATAACCACCTGCTCCGCACGGACGCGGCACCTGTGTTCATCTACCTGGACGATACGATGATCTATCGGGGCTATGTGTCCCATGCGACCGAAGAGGTGCTTGGTCCACATAGCACAGCTACAACCGAGTACGACTACAAGCCAGCGGACTACCCAGCGAATATTGGGACAGGCGGTGATCTCACCCAATACACGAGGGCGCATCAGCGGCACCTAACGATCCAGTTAGAGGACCGATGGAAGCGGCTTGACTACAACTTGCTGTCCGCGCACACCTCGTTCGCGCTCGATGGCAAGTTCCACAACGTTGGCCTGTGGTATCTGATGCGCTACAAGGCGGGACTTGACCACTCTGAGATCGACATGCCGATGGATGGAACGGTCCCGAAGATCGTTACCACGGCTAACCAGGAGTCCGGCTACTACGGTGTTAGCACACTGCTCCTAACTGACTACGAAGCGACCTCACCAACATGGATGCCGGAGATGGGTGAGTCGATGTCTTCGTTTGTCCAGCGTATCCATGATGCAAAGGGTGGATACTGGTGGGAGATGTTCTTTGACGACGAGGGCAAGTTCTACTATCAGCCCCAGTACTCACGCCGGTTCGTTGACGAGAACAAGGCCACGTTCGTCGAACGAACACGTGACACAGTAGACGATCCAACCAAGTTCCCCATCATTGGGAAGCTAACGACTGATCTTGACTACGAGGAATATCGGAACGAGTTCATCGTTTCAGGCATGATGCGTAAGTGGCAGGAAGTCTATGGTACTGCACCACCCATAGCAAACGATCCAGCTTACGAGGCCGCCCCGATTGGGGTTCGGTTAGCGTTCCCCCAGTCGTGGGAAGACCCGGACTACGAATGGTATGTCGGCGAACGAAGAACTAGATGGATCGTGAACACAGGACTCAATACTTACGAGCAATGTGCTCAGGCAGCTTGGTGGCTAGCCTACAAGTTTGGAGTTCCACGCCGTGTCTTCCGGTTCACTAGCTACCGGGTGCCTGGCGTCCGACCAGGTAACTGGGGCACACTTGAAAGCAAGGGCGAGACCTACACGATCCGGTTCCGCACCATAGACGAGGTGTTCGACCAGCGACTCGGAGGTAGCGACCCACGCTACTACTCGTCAGGTGAGATGGTAAACGGATGGCTAGCTAACTACGAAGTCGATCTCGTCTATCCGTGGGAGGAGTGGTAACAACATGGCGCGAACCCCACAAGTGCCACAATATACACTCAGCCGACTTGCAGACCTGTATCGCAAGTCGCGACGGGGGGATGGGAGCGACCTCATCATTCAAGGTGGGGAGGATGGCCGTAAAATGGCTGAGGCGTTCTTGAAGTCACCAGATATGAGTTTGGTTGAGTTGAACGCCCCAGACGGAAGCCAATACTGGGTGCTCGGTATCCACGGCTGGGACTTCGATGGACCCATAGGGCCCGAATAAGACAAAGAGCCGGCCCGAAAGCCGGCCCTGAACCACCATGCTTTCACACGGCAGGCAGTCAAAACTACACCCACTAGCCTAACACCCTAGCCACACCACAACAAGCGTAGGTACAAAGAGTGAGGCCACACCCGCCCCGGTGTGGCCTCATGCCGTGATATACCGAAAGGAACACCGAGAAGAACTATACCATGCGAACCCTATGAACGTCAAGTGGTCTGGGTGGTTGGATTCGAACCAACGATCTGCTGCTCCCAGGGCAGCCGCGTTCTCCAGGCTACGCTACACCCAGTTGTAATGGCGGAGTCGCCGACCAATGCGGCGTGGTAGGTGGGGTGGTGTAGGGGTATGTGACCGAGAGAGGGTTATTGATCGGCGACTCCATTGCCATAGTAGGCCCCCAGGCCCCTTACGTCAAGTGCTAAGATACGTCAGTAGTCTGTTCAGTGCATCTCCCAGGAACTCTACGGGTATCTTGAGCGAGTTCCGTTTCGGCTTATCGCCCACTTCACCGAAGTCGTAGAGCAGCTTCCAGAGCTTCTGGATGCATTCGCGAGCGAGTGTGACATCGGAGAACCCGAACCGGATCACGACTTCCGCGCTCGTCTTGCGTTCCGGTCTACCTTCCTCGTCCCCGCCACCATAGAGAACGTCGTCCAGGAAGCTGCTGCTATCGTCAAGGCTGGCTGCAAGTGAGAGTAGGTTGTCACGCTGCTCGTCGGTATACGCTAACGCGTCCCGATACTCGCCCAGGTCACCCAACTTCGTGTGCAGGTCTTCTAACTCAGCGACCACTAACGCGGTCGCAGTCGGGTCCGGCTCACCCCGTAACTCGTTGTCGTTGATCATGATTTCCAGGGTGTAGCTGTCATCCAACGGGCCGGCGTACTTTGCGGTCGCTGTCTGCCAGCCCAACTCCTTCATGACGGTTACACGCTGATGGCCGCCGATCAGCATGTAACGGCCTGACCTGGTTGGGTGGTCACGTAGCTTGATGTCATCAAACTGGCCGTAGGGCCGCTGAAGCGACTTAGCGAGCTTGGCGCGTAACGCATCGGTCATGTTGTTCGGGTTGCGTGGATCGGGGTCAACAAGGCTTAGGTCAACCTCAATGGTTGTCCACTTGATCACTGGCTACACCTCTCCCAATACCGATCAACAGCCAGCATGGCAGACTGCCACTCACCGATCTGCCACCTTACCAACTTGCCAATCGACTCCTGATCCGTGCCTGGCTGTAGGAACAGCCGCTTCAGTGGCTCAGGATCAAACCCTTTACGACGTGGATTGCACGGCACACGTTTCATCATCATGCCAGATCGGTCAAACACGTCCAACTCGCCCCAGTAGGACGGGGCAAGCCATCGAGAGCTATCCACACTCGTGTATCGCCAATCCAGCATCTCCTGTATGGACGCGACCCCTAACCCATGTTCGCGGTGTCCCTCGGGCGCTAACATGCCGAACTGACCGCCTAACGCGTAGTACGGCGTCCCAATCGCCAACTTCTCGATGTCCTTGTAGAAGCAATCTTGGTGCTTGAGACGTAGCCCTTCAAGCTGCGCTTGCGGATAGCTGGACTTGTCCGCCTGCTCCATTGCTTGGTCTAGGTCAGGTCCTACAAGCCCCTTGTAGATGTAGAGCACGGGTCGGCCAACCGATTGCACAACGGACCGGCATCGACTAATCACGTCCGTGCTAACCCACTCCTGGAAGTCCAACTCCATGACGGTGAGGGTCCGATCACTCAATGCGTCCGATAGCTCAGATGCACACCATGCGTACGCGTCCGCATACGCAAGCACCCACTCCACATCACGAACCCTAGACACCCACTCCATACCACGCTTCAACCGAGCCGATGTGTTCCGATACCCAACCCCACGCCCAACACGCTCATTGTCGCCCGTTAGTTGGGCAATCGAGTAAGTGCCAGGATCAAGCATGATGTTGTACGGCCAATGCTGATTAGCTAACGCATCCAGCCGCTTCGACAACACCGAACGCGCCGACTGACCACGCATCTTGGCGCGTACAATGTCAAACGCCGAGACAAGAACCGAATCGACCTTCTTGTCCCGAATCACCGGCCACTTAGACCACATCTCATCCCAATTCGCCAAGTAGAAGTCCATAAACACAAATCCTACATCCAACCACCCCTAAACGTCAATAGCACTTGACGTTTACGTAGCAGCGCAGTACTATGGTTGTTGGAGGTGACTTGATGAAGGCAGTGTTGGAGGAGTTGGACCCGATTTGGTCTCGGTTGGGTGGTGTAGGTTGGAATGACGCTGTGATGCCGAAGGTACGTCATGCGATGTCGTATGTTCATCCCTCGGCCAAGAGGCCGGGGTTTGGGATGGGTGGTGGGTGGGACGGCACGGTCTCGTTGTTGAAGTTCAACCGTGCGAACGATCCATTGCACCCGTGGTTCCCGACTGGGTGTTTGCATCGTGTTGCGGAAGTGCTCCGCCAGAATGGCTATGAGGTAGAGTTCTGCCGTGCTCGCAGGCCGGACCGCATCCTCCCCATTGGCTGCACAATCTCAACCTTGCCAGGCATGTTCAACTTCCAGTGGGAAGCGGTCCAATCATGGATCGACTACGGCGGCTACGGATTCATCCACTCTGTGATGGGGTCCGGTAAGACCAGCTACATCGCCGCGAGCGCGATCAAGACCATGTTGGACGCTGGTTTGACCCAGGAGGTCCTGTTCCTCTGCGAGCGGAAAGAGATACTCGTTCAGGCTCGCAGCGTCTTACAGAGGCAACTGGGCCAGCCAGTGGGCATTCTAGGCGGTGGGGTGTGCGATCTGCAGCCGGTAACGGTCTCAACGGTCCAATCGTTGATGTCGTCATGGGATCAGACCCAGGACTATCCAGCAGGCCGCAGGCCGAAGGTAATCAATCGGATCGGCTCGGTTCGCATGGTCGTTGTGGACGAAGGCCACCATGCGAGCGCACCCATCTACCAGACCCTGCTCAAGAAGATGGGGAACGCACAATACAGGCTTGGGCTGTCTGGCACACCCGAAGGCAATATGGGCCTCCAACTCCTCATCGAGTCCGTACTCGGCCCCGTTGTCTACTCACGCCCATACGAGTTCTATATCAACCTCAACCCACCCATCCTGGCAACACCCACATTTTGGGTCTACCACATGCCCACACAACGTGGCATACAACTCGATGACCACGATGAAACCAGCGGTGCTAGTAAATACGCAGCCTACTACCGTGCATATGTGACAACTAACGATGTGCGTAATGATGCCATTGTTAGGTTCTGCCGTAACCAGGCGAAGCGTGGTAAGACGGTTGCTGTGTTGGTTACTCGTGTTGAGCATGGTGAGCGGTTGTTGGAGATGATGCCGGAGGCGCGGTGGGTATATGGGTCACATGGTGAGGAGGCGCGGTGGGCTGCGTTTGATGGGTTGCGTGATGGTGAGTTCAGCATTCTGATCTCTACATTGCTTACTGAGGCGATTGACTTGCCGTTCCTGGACTCAGTGGTCTATGCGTGTGCAGGTGATAGCAAGGTCGCATTCCCCCAATCATGGCGGTGCATGAGATCAAACATCAAGGACGGCACGGCAACCAAGCCAACCTGCGACATCATGACCTTCGTGGACCGCGCTAAATACCTGCGTGACCACTCAGAACGACAACTCGATATGCTAAACCATCGTGGCTTCACTATTCGACACGTAGGACACATTACCCCATCATTCAAGAAGAAGATGGAGAGGGAGGCAACCAATGGGCAACAACTACTATAAGATGGCGCACTTGATTGCTAGGGAGTTCATGCGTGTTTCTGGTGGTGCTTACCCGAGGTTGTATGAGGATGATCAGCGTAAGTTCATGAGGTTGCAGATGGGTGCGCTCAAGCAGGCAGCGGACAGGTATGGGCTTGCAGATACCGAACTAACCCAGTTCATCAGCTGGTACTACACGAACAAGACCAACGAGACATGGCTCCCCTGGCGAGCCGCAGACCTCTTCAACGATCAAGCCATCACCGAATGGAGAACCCAATGACTAAACGAAGCCATCGTATCCGCAAACTACCAGACTGGATAATCAACCAGTTGGTTGGTCCCCCGAAGGGGGACCAATCCAATACTGTGTGGCGGATCACTACTCCTTCGGGCCATATCTATCGGATAAGTGTGTGGGTCAATCCGTTGGGTGAGGGGTCATCGAAGCCTGGATGGCGGGCTCAGCGGTGTGATATGCCAACGACCAGCAAGCAGCACCGCTTTACGTGCGATACACTCATCGGAACACTTGAATGGATCGTCACCCGAGAAAATCGCGTTAGCAGGCCCCCAGAGCCACGTACCACCACCGAGTAGGTATCGGAACACTCTACAACGCTCTCAGAGGCTCCTGGGGGCAAATAACGGGCAAAGCTAGCGTTTCTGAGCATGGGGAAGGACTCCAAGATTACGATGAAGACACCACACCACCCACAATGCGGTGACTGCTCGGGCGAGAAGTTCCGGTCCGGCGAGTGCGACGGACTCATCGCTGTCGGCGAAGAAGGTGGTATCACTGTTTACAAACCCTGTGCTGCCCGTATATCTGTCGAAGAGGCTAGGGCTACTGCTATTCGGTTGGATGGCTCTAACGCTAATCTCAGCCCAATAGACTTAGAGCCGGTATTAGATTGGATCAACCCCTCGCGTACGCGTACGCGCGTACACGCGCGAGAAGCATATACGCTGCTAACTAAGGTCCTAACAACACCCAAGGGGCTCGGATCGCCACCCCCTTTAGGGGGGGTGGCGGTTATCCAGCCCGTAGGGGGTGGTGTTGTTTTAGGGACTTCTAGTTTAGTGAGCAGATTAGAGAAGGTTAGGGACGAGTTAGACCTTAGCCAAGCCACTAAGGATGAAGTTACCCAACTCGTAACCGAACAGGAATCGAAGCGTATACGCTCAGCATATATCTTAGAGGGACAGGGGAGTACGGTTCTAACCAGGCAGCTTGTAGCACTGACATCGGTGTTGGGGTTGAGGTCGAAGTACTACCACATCGACCGAGAAGTCTACCACGCACCCTATACGGACGGATCACCTAACCTCGAATATGAACATGGGATTGACGTTCTCGGTCTCTACGGGTATGATACGAGGGGTCAGGTACCAGGGTGGGCGTTACAGAAGTTGGTTGAGGTCGTGATGTACCGGCTCGATCACAACCTACCACTGATCGTGTCATTCAGTGGTAGGTTACAGGAGTTTACTGTTAGGCACTCTGTTGAGGAGTGTTTGGTAGGTATTTTGAGGGGAGAGGTGTAGGGATGGTAAGTTGGCCGAGTGATGAGTGTCGGGAGTGGGTGAAGGGTACGTTGGCTGAGGTTGCTGTTCATAAGCCGTGGGTAGCGAGTCCTCGGTTAGCGGGTGTGACGTTCAATAAGGCTAGGTTGTCAGAGTTGCGTACTCGTGGGGTATTGAAGGCCAATGCTCCGTTGGTGGTGTGTCAGGTTGATCTGCCAGTTGATCGGTATGCGTTGATGACGGCCATCCCTGTTCGTGGTGGGTTGGAGCCGTTGTTGTTCTTGCCGAAGACGGCATGTGAGTTGGAGTGCAATGGTAGGTCGATTAGTTCGGACGAGTTGACGTGGAGCTTTACGCACCAATCGCGGTCCGATATTGGGGGTGGGTTTGACCTGACAGACGGGTTCCGGTCGTCACCACCATTCAGTGATCAGCCGGACGAGCAGCGTCCACGTCAGGTTACGCTCAGCCGGCTTCTCGTTGGTAAGGTCGAGTATGAGAACGAGGACTGTGTATGGGCTAAGCTGTATGTAGCCCAGCGCGAGCAGGGCTACTTGGTGGGGTCGATCCTAACGTTCCTGTGGGAGTTCTATCCTAACAAGCGTATGTGGACGTGCCGTGATCTTGATCGTGTGCTCCAACAGACAACGGAGTTTGGGGATGAACAGTGAGTCAGCTTCATGGTTACTCAGCGCATAGGCTAGTGCTAGCCAGGGCGCTCCTCCATGTAGCTGGCGACCCGGACGACGACCTTGCCAGCTTCACCCTGGCTAGAGGGTTTCACACGCGGTTACTGGAGCATTACGAGGGTGCTCAATGGACTCGTGACACGCTCTATCGGATCGTGTGTGATTCGGTCAAGTACTACCGATCAACGAACGCAGTCATAACCGTGGAGGCACTGCTCGCCAAGGCTAAGGAAGACACTCCAGCCGTTGCAAGCAGTGAAGGCACAACTGTAGGCCAGATCGCAGGCTACCCACGACCTGATAAGGCAACTGTGGTCGATAGCTTGCAGCACCTTGTTGCGCTCAGGGCCTACAACGAATATCTGGACGCTAGCTCACTAGCTGCAACCCAGTTAGCCGACTTCACAGGCGACCCAACCAAACCACTTCGTGACCTGATCTCACGACTCCGATCAACAACGCTGTGGGTGCGGGGGAACGGCGATAAGGACGAGATCGCATACCACCCACTCACCGCATCACTACCCAAACTAGTGTCCGAACCACCCTATGGGTCCGATAGCCCACCCATCTATACCGGCTTCCCTAAAACCGATAAGTTCTCACGCGGATTCCGGTCCGGTGACCTCATCTTCCTGACCGGTATCACCAACGTCGGCAAAACATGGGTCCTCAACCACGTAGCTCTACATGCAGCTAAACAAGGTCATGTGGCCGTATACGCATCAGCCGAGATGGAGTGGGAACGGAACGCGTACAGGATAGCCGGCACACTTACCGGGAACGACTATCGTGTGTTTGATACGCACGATGCGAGTTCTCATGTGCGTAGTTACTTTGTTCGGGAAGTTGAGCAGGCTATATCGGACCAGTTGCCGGGTGAGTTTGTGATGATTGGTCCGAATCACTGTGGGACGACGGACGATATACGTGAGATACTGTGGGACATTCAGCGGGCGCAGCGGCCAGGGTTGTTGTTGGTTGACTACTTGACGTTGGTTCGGCCATCGACGACGTATGGGAACGCTACGGACTGGTCGGTGATTGGTGAGACGGTCCGTGAACTCAAGCACATTGGGTTGGAGTTTGGTATCCCGATCTTCGTGGTCGCGCAGAACAAGCTGGACTCATGGAAACGTGCCCCGAGCCGTGAGAACATCATGTATGGTGCGGGCGTCATCTCACAGACTGCAGACGGGATCGGTGAGTTACGGCACCTCAATCCAGACTATGACAAGCTGGCCTGTGAGAACACTGGTGTGCAGTTGCCTGTGTCACGCGACATGAAGCTCGCATGGGTGAAGATGCGTGGCTGCCCAAGCATGTTCGTTGATGTGTTCTCACTGAACTTCAGCACTGGCCGTGTCAAGCCGCTCGATGGGTATGACGCATCCAGCCGGATGTCCGTAGACGATATGGTGCATGGGATGGGCCTAGATGGGGGGCTGGAGTCCGTATGACCTGCCGTGACTATCTGGAAAGCAAGGGCGTCCGGCTAATCCCCGCTCGTAGGGGTTGGAAGTGCCTCTGCCCAGTGCCAAGCCATGAAGATAACGACCCGTCCTGCTACGTGTATGAGGACGGTGGCAACCAGAACTGGTTCTGCTTCGGGTGCCGCTGCTCGGGGTATGCAACGGACATCTACGGGCTAGTCATGGCCGTCGAGCAATGCGGGTTCAGCGAAGCAGTTGGGATCGTTGGCGAGCCGCCAGCAGTCCGCGCAATCAGAGAGTCAACCGACGAACGACGCAACAAATACATCCGACTCATTGACCCACAGGTAAGCATTGCTTACCGGATGGGTGTGATACGGACTGAGTTGCTATATGGTGGGCTTGACTTTGATGCGGCTGATCATTTGTATCGGTCGCTTTGGAATGGAGCTGGTCTTAGTGGTGAACGATGACCTGGTGATCTGGGTTCGATGGATTGATAGTGAGTTTGCGGGCCGCAAGATTGCGCGTGAGGTCAAGAAGCGGCTGCTGGATGGTCGGCTTGTGGACGGGGTTGAGGCCCGTGTTGCAACCGGTAAGGTGCTGATCCGGCTCAAGCCGCTGAAGCTGATGATACAGGACATGTTGAAGACCGACCCAGGCTTCAATCTGAGCCTGGATCGCGCGATAGAGAACGGGCTCGATCTCCAACACCCACTCAACGAGTATCTGACCCCAAATGAGTGGGCAGACCGGAAGGGCGTGTCCCGCCAATGGATACATCAGATGGTGAGGCGGCACGGTGTTGACGCTATCAAGTGGGAGTCGCCGAAACGGGGATCAGACCACTTCACCCTATATCACGTACCAGCGGAATAGGGTGGGCGGCACCCTGGCAGATGGGTGCCGCCCTGAGAGGGAGGGTGGAGCAGGTAGTGGTCGTCGTTTGGCTAGGAGCTACTGTAGCAGGCGAATGGTACATGAGTCAATGGGGGAGGTTTGTTTAGATGGAGATACCCGATCCTGGCAGGTTTGGGTTAGAGTCTTGGTTTCCTGTTCAGGAAACCATCCTTGAAGAGATCGAGGTAGACAAGTTCTGCGCGTTCCTGGCGTATGCGGGCGCAGGCAAGACTATGGTCGCGTTAGCAGCCGCTGAAGCATGGGCCGAGAAGGCGGGGGCTAGTGGCTATTACAATGACTCGCCTGTGATCCTGTATGTGACGCCCTACCGGGCACTCTGCAAGCAGGTCTACGACACAATCTCGGCTCGGATACCTGATGCTGGCGTCATCTTGAGCATTGGTGGGTTGGACCCAATACCAGCGGCTAGCGGCAAGACATACATTGTCTGCACACCCGAGATGGCGTTGCACTTCTTTAGCAGCCTGTATACCGACTCTCAGTACTGGCGTAACGACTCCCTATACGTGATTTTGGATGAGTACCATCTGATACTCGACCCCGAACGCGGATGGATGTATCAGGCACTTGCACATTCGATCCCCAATCGACACGCTGGGCTCGCGATGACCGCGACGGGTAACGAGACGCTGTTCAAGCACTTGGATCGGCAGTACACCAAGGTTCTAACGGAGCATCTTCAGGGCGGTCGGCCCTATGAGCGGCTTGTCCGGTATCCCGAGCTACGAATGGATGAGGCGATCCCCGGCATCGTTGGTGGTCATATCGCCAAGCACGAGCCGGGCCTCATCTTTGTAGCGAGTAAACGGTACGGGTACGAACTCTGTGATCGGCTTGCGCTGAAGCCGCCCTACCCGACCGTTCGGTTTCACAATGCTGACCTCTCGATAGCGGAACGCGAGTCAATCGAGGAGATGTTCGCGGAGGGCGAGATCGACGTTCTTATCCACACCACAACTCTGGTTGCAGGCATCGACTTCGATGTGTCTTGGGGCATCATCGCCCAGACCTCAACCCAGAACCATCTTGTCCCACTGTATGACATTGTGCAGGCGGCATCGCGCGTAGGCCGTAAGCGGGACGGGATCGTATACATGGAGTATCTGTTCAGCCAGGACCCACGGGTTGAGCATCTTATCCGTTCTGTGCTGACATCCAACTACGGCGACCAGTATATTGACGACCGACCACCACACATCCAGTCCCTGATTGATGAGTGGGTTGCCTACATGCTTATGCCACGCCGCCACATGAAGCCCCATATGGGACGGGCTAGCTCACTCACTCATGATGAGTTTGGCCGTGGATTCCTGGCTGAGACGGCGGGACATGCTAAGTACGAGTGTAGGTTTACTGATCTTAGCCTTAGCGACTACCTGGGCCTGTGGGGTCCGCGCCGGCTGATCGCGTTCATTAGTCGGATACTGCACGGGTACGTGAGTGAGGTCAGCTACATCGTAGATTCTGGATACGATTGGTTGACCTACCCAGCCGATGTCAGCAACCAAGTCGAGGCGGCACTGCTCTATGAGTATTACCGCATCTCAGGTGATACGGACGGCTATATCACACCCAACCCGCGTGAACGGGCAGCGTATAGGACACTAGCCCAGAAGCTGCTACGCATCATCTATCTGTGCTGCGACCTAGACCTATTCGGTCCGGTATTCAAGACGTGGCCGGACGAGAAACGGAGTCGTGATTCATGACCTGCCCAGGCGGTCGTTGCCAAAAGGGGATCGTTGTTCCTGCGCGTGGACCTGTGGATTCGGTTGTCGTCGTGTTGGGTGAGTCGCCCGGTAAGACGGAAGCTGAACGTGGCCTACCGTTCGTTGGCCCGTCCGGCCAGCTACTGAACGAAGCCGCCAATGCGACCGACTTCCCACTCGCTGGCTGCTACATCACAAACTCATGCAAAGCGTTTGTCGTTGACGACCCCAACCCAACCAAGACGGAGATTGACGGCTGTCTTGAGCACGTCCTGACCGAAGAGATCGAATCGCACGAGCGACTCTTGATTGTCGCACTCGGGAATGTGGCCGCGTACGCGGCTGGCGTGATACCACGCATATCCGGCATCATGTCCGTTCGTGGCAAGATCGTGGACAGTCGGTTCCGTAACCCAGACGGGACACCAATCCCGGTCCTGCCAACCCTCCACCCATCCTACATCCTACGTGGCGGGGGCGGTGAGCTACAGATACTACTCCAGCGTGACCTGGAGACCGCTGTCCGATACATCCGGGGTGAGGACCTTGAGACGGAAACAATCAGCAACTGTGAGTTTCTGTCGGGGACGGACGATGCCATTCGAACCGTCATCAATGAGGCCAAGACCACCGGGTTCTTAGCTGTGGACTTGGAGACGGACGGCCTCAACCCACGCACCGACTACGCCCAGATCGTCGGGATTGCGATGTGCGGTGGGCCCGGCCACTCCCTGTTTGCCAGGACGCCCACTGCCCAGGAACGCGCTGTACGGGCAATCACGGCCCTCTACGGCGATGATAGCGTCCTGATCGTGGGCCACAACTCCAAGTTTGACGCTCAGTGGCTAACGACCCACTACTCCACCCCGCCCGATCTCTTTGATTGGGATACCCGTCTGGTCTACAACCTGTTGGCCGAGGAGGGTGTGAGCAAGTCGAGTGACGATGGGACCGTTCGGCGTGGCTTGAAGGCACTTGCGGAACTCTACCTCAACTGGCCTCGCTACAGTGACGAGATCGACCGATACATGTCTGTTCGCACACCCGACCAACTTGACCAGTCCGAGATCGAAGTGGTCCTCAGTCAGTTCGAGTCCAGTGATCGCACGTTCGGTGGGTGGGCTAGCAATGACTTCCGTAACAAGACGAGCACACGCGCATTCGTCAAGGGCATCCTGCCCAATACACCAGCCGTTGTGCGGAACGAGTTTGCGGACCGGGTATACGATGCACTTGTGCAGGCGGGTGCGCCGGTCCTGATGTCTAGCATCCCGCCCCAGACAGTGTTCGAGTATGCGTGTAAGGATGCGTTAGCTACTTATCTACTGGCTGAGAAGTTCAAGGCCATGCTAGCGGACGAAGACCTGATCAAGACCGAGGAGCTAGTGATTCGGCCGGTCATGCGCGTATTCGACCGGATCATGGCCCGACCACTGTATGTGGATAAGGACCTACTCACTGAGGTCAAGGTCCCGCTCGCGACCGCTATCGCCCAGGCGGAAACGAAGGTTCGCGTCCTGGCCGGCAACCCAGGCCTCAACCCAGGTAGCACGAAGCAGCTAGCGAAGGTACTGTATGACCAGATGGGTGTGCCTGTGACTGTGAAGACGGACTCGGGTGCCCCATCGACTGCAGAGGACGCGTTGCTGGCTGTGCTATCCGACCCAGATGTAGGTGAGGGTGCAAAGTCGCTCTGTAACGCGATCCTGCACTTCAGGCGGCTGAGCAAGATGTCGTCGTCCTACATCGACAACATCATCGAGTTCGCGGAACCGTATGGCAAGAAGGATTGGGTTGTCTGGCCCGACGCCAACCTGGCAGGCACCGTTACAGGCCGCCTCAGCTATGTCAATCCAGCCGTGCAGACGATACCTAGCTATTGCAAGGCTATCTTCCTGCCACACCCCGGCCACGTCCTGATAGACGCCGATCTCTCCCAGGCCGAGGTTCGGGTTGCGGTCATGTATAGCCTCGACCCTGGCCTTATCCACCTCTTCAAGTTGCGTGACTGCCCACAATGCGGGACACGGTATGAGGGCGAACGTATCTGCCCAACCTGCCGCATCAAGAACGTGCCGGTAGACCTCTACACACAGCAGGCTAGACTCGTGTATGAGGATGATTCGCTCGACAAGTCAGCAATCGAACGCGCACTCGTGAAGAAGGTCTTCCTAGCAACCATGTATGGTCAGTCACCTGCATCCTCAGCCGCTCAACTAGGGGTGTCCGTCGAAAAGGCCGACGAGGCCCTAACTCGGCTCCGTTCACTCTACCCAACCTTCTTCGAGTACTTCGACCGGATCGAATACCAGGTCAGCGAACCACCCTACGAGGTACGTAGCATGTTTGGCCGCAAGCGGAGACTACGTGCCTACATGACCAGCCAAGATGAAGCAGTTAGGGCACAGGGCGTCCGTATGGCAAAGAACGCACCCATCCAGTCCGCAAGCAGCGATATGGTCTGCCTCCGTATCACTGAACTCGACCAAATCATGCGCGACCAAGAACTCAACTGCTTCCCCATCCTCTTCGTTCACGACTCCGTAGTCCTATCCTGTGAACCTAAACACGTCCCACGAGCTATCCCCATCATCGAAGATGTCATGACCCGATCACCTGTCCCAGAAGTTATGCTTGACGTAGAGGTCAAGGTAGGTATACGATATGGGTCAATGGGGGAGATGATGGAGTTTGTAGGTGGTGAGGTTTGATGGTAGTCGTGTTGCTGTGTCTATACCTTGGTACGATTGTTGCGGCTAACGTGTTGGTTGCCAAGGTTGGTCCGGCTGCTATTGGGCCGGTTAGTTTCGTGTTGATTGGTGCGGACATGGTGATACGGGACATGTTGCACCAGAGGTGGCAGCAGGGGTTGGGGAGGCGGTTGGCGTTGCTTGTGCTGGCTGGGTCGGCGTTATCGGCGTTGTTTGCGGGTACGCAGATGGTGGCGTTGGCGAGTGGGATAGCGTTTGCCGTAGCGTTCACTGTGGATGCGATCCTGTATCAGCTACTGTTGCGGACCTCGTGGATGGAGCGGTCGATGCGGTCGAACGCGGTAAGCGCGTTCTTCGATTCTGTGCTATTCCCCACCATCGCATTTGGGCAGTTCATGCCAGCACTCATCATGCTGAACTACGTGTATAAGGTTTGCGGTAGCCTCTTCTGGGCGGTTGCCGTCAAGCCCTTGATGGAGGCTAGAGATCAGTGAATCTGTCAGAAGCATACGGACAATGGCTAAGGGCAGAGGCAGCGAGCGAAGTGACACATGGAGACTTGGTGGAGAAGTTCACAGCCGAGGTAGCGAACGCGATAAGTGAAGTGGCAAAGTCCGACCTGCTAGCGATAGCGATAGGAAGCCCAAGCACATACAGTGACCTGGGGAGCAACTGTGCTTCACTCGATGATGTCATCTCCTGCTTGGAGGATGTCTCGCGAGATGGGTCACGAGTTCTAGCGAAGCGATACGCGTTAGAGGCCAAATGGGAAGCATTGGAAGCAAGTTGGGTCGCCTACTGCATAGACGCGTTCCTGGATGCGGGTGTCCAAAAGACCAAGCTACCGGGGCAGGAAGCGATCCGGGCTATGTTGAAGGCACGGGCCATCAAAGCATCATATGACCTAGGAACACTAATGGGATGGGCTAAGGGTATCGAGGTTAGAATCGAGGCGCTTCGCGCACTCGGGACGATGAGGCAAACACTCATCAACAAGCTCTAAGAGGTGACGTGCAAATGGCTAAGGAACAGATGCAGGCTAAGGCGAAGGGACTCTGGTCTCACCTGAAGGCGGACGCAGAGGCGCAGGAGCAGTTCGCGGAGGGTGCTAAGGAGCGAATCCCGACGATCCTACGGTGTGCTAAGATCGGTAGTGGCAACCGGATTCGGATTCGGCTCATGGACGACTCGTTCACCAAGAAGTGTCAGCTTTTCATCCCGGCCCAGTTCTTGGGCAATCGTGATCGTGCGCTCCCACTCATCTTCGCCCCGTCGCTTGAGTCGCGTGTCCTTCAACTCAAGCTGCCGAACGGCGATCCAGTGGCGTCGGTCATTGGCTACAAGGCCGGCATGTTCACGACCCAGGTGTCCGCTGTCTGGCGCATCCCCATCATTCGGTGGGAGTTCTCTACGGGGCCGGATGGCAAGGCTATCACGACTGCGGCCCCACACTGCCTGGAGGGGCCGCGCAAGATCAAGGAGGCGATCAACAGCTTCATCCTCAGTTCGCAGGACGCTGCGGTCCCCGAGGAGACGCGCGAGTCGTCACCTGTCTACCTCAGCCTGGAGGAGCCTGGCTGTGACATCAGCATCCACTCCATCGCCAAGGGCAAGACCGGTGACGGTCCGCCCGAGTACCAGGTCGAGAAGCATGAGAAGTCGGTTCGGATGACCAAGGATCACATCGCTGTGTTCGAGGCTTCCATTGAGGCTGTCCAGGCCGCGTGGCTGGAGCAGATGACCTTGGACCAGATGAACGCGGCCATCCACGGTGAGAACGCACCCGCAGTCAGTGCAGCAGCCACGGTAAGCACCTTCGATGTGGAGGAGACTAAGGGCGCTTCGGTCCAGATCGGTGTGGACGACGACGACTTCAACCCGTTCGCGAACGAGTAGGTCCGGCCATACAGGTAGGGGGGCCACCAAGCCCCCCCTACCTGGGGGATGAACTGCTTGGGGCTCTTATGGAACGCTGGATCGCTATTCGGAGCTAAGCATTTGTGGAAGCTAGCTGATGCCTTAGACGAGATTGGAGTTCCAGCAGGGCTTGTATCTTGGTGGGGGTCTAAGCCACTAGGATTGCTGGATGTCTGTGGTCGAGTCTCAATGTCAGTAAGTTCGAAGACCTGTTCGGGCTGACCCACGACCCAGCACTCACGCAGCGGGTGCGTAATGCGTCCACAATGGGCCGTGCGTTCATGCGTTGTCAGGGTCTGGTCTTTGTTCAGTCTTGAGGGAGGTGTTAGTGATGGAGTGCCTGGCAGTTGCGTTCTGCATCATTGCCTTCGTGTTTGGGGTCAAGGCGTTCGCCTCGTGCATGTATAGGGGCTGATAGACATGTATGAGGTTGAGACTACGGTTCTTGCGCTCGACTTGGGCACACAGATGGGCTGGGCGTTGCATCAGCATGGGCTCGTCAACTCAGGTGTGTGGTCGTTTTCGGTCTCACGGCACATGAGCCACGAGATGCGATTCATCAAGTTTGAGAAGACGCTCGAAGAGGTATATGCTGCGACCAGCGACCTAGCTGAAGTCTACTACGAGGAGGTTCGTGCCCATCGGGGCGTGGACGCATCCCATATCTACGGTGGCTTCCTGGCCGTCCTAACCATGTGGTGCGGTAAGCATGGGATACCTTACATGGGTGTTCCAGTCGGGACGATCAAGAAACACGCGACCGGTAAGGGGAACGCTAGCAAGGAGGGCATGGTCGTCGCAGCTATCGAGAACGGGTGGCAACCCAAGGACGATAACGAGGCCGACGCACTCTGGCTGCTCGATCTTGTGTTGAAGGGTGGAGTGTAGGTGGCTAGGAAGACAAAGGCCCAGGCTGCAATCCACGAGCTAACTAAGTCGGTGCTCGGCAAGGAGCTACAAGGTCTACTGGACGAGGAAGAGTGGCGTCCAATCGACCGGGCGAAGGACATCATACCGACTGGCCGGTTCGAGTTCGACGAAATCCTGTTTCGTGGACTCGGTGGGCTGGTGCGTGGCGCTCGGTATGAACTCTACGGGTTGAAGGGTGCCCACAAGAGCACAACTGGCTACGAGTGGCTGGGCGCGATCCAGAAGCATGATGATCGGCCTGTGTTCCTAGTGAACACTGAACGAGTCCTCAAGAAGACGATCTACTCGTGGGCCCGTATGCACGGATGTGATACCGACCGTATAGAGATCATCAAGCCAGCCAACCTGGATCAGACTTACAAGGTGCTTGTTGCTTTGGGTGGGTCGGGCCACTACTCGGCTGGCTTGTGGGATAGCTATGGCGCGACCGCGCACATGCCAACCGACCCCAAAGCGATGACTAAGTACGACAAGAAGGATTATGGCTCCAAGCTCGCCATCGCTGAGGGTGCGCGTACAAACACGCAGGGTATACCCGATGTTCGGGACGCGTTCGACGATACGGGCACCACACTCATCGTTGTCAATCAGGGCCGATTGAAGCTCGGCACGATGGGTAGCTACGTGATCCCAGTCATCAGTCCAGGTGGGAACGCATTCCACCACATGTTTGACTGCCGAATGATGTTCGCTCGACGAGCACCCATTCTAGAAGACAACCGCGTCGTTGGTGTTGAGGTCCGTGTCGAGGTCCAAGACTCACGTCTGTTCGTGCATGGTGCGAAGACAGGCCCCAAGGATGGAGACTGCCCAGACATCCAGTTCTACTTCGATGGCCGCAAACCAGACCCAACCGAGACCATCGCTAAGATGGCCCAGGAGGTTGGAATCATCACCCAGAGTGGGGCGCACTACACTTGGGGAGAGACAAAGTATCACGGCAAGGATAAGCTGCACGAAGCGATAACCCCAGTTCGGTCCGAACTGTGGGAGCAGGTCAAGCTAGTGCGTGACCGTATGGGTATCGAACCCGAGATCGACGAGTTCGCAGCCTTTCTAGATGAGGAAGATGTATGAGCAAACAACCCGGTGTCATCATACTAGTAGGTAGTCCAGCACCCGGCTGGGTGCGCGGCTCTCAACCAGCACCCCATGCAAATGGGCGGGGCGAGAGCAGCAATAGTCGCCATAGGCGTGTCTACCGGATCGGTTCGTTCGAGCAGGCACCGGTCCAAGACCCGTCCACACCCGTTAGCGAAGTGGATCGGTAAGATGGAGGTCTCTAAACGCGTCTACGACTATGTTACTGGACGTGGGTTGCCCGAGTGGGTGATCCCCTACTTCGGTCTGTATGAGGCTAACGCTGGGGTAGGTATCCCGCTAACCGACCCGTGGGGGGCACAGGTAGGCGCACTCGTTAGGACCAACTCGCCCGGCAGGCGTTACTGCTCGGACTGCGAGCATACTCGCACTTATCCCTACGCGCTCCACCAGTCTAAGAAGCAGATGTACACACTCAGCTACTGCGTAGTGACGGAAGGCCCATTCGACGTGATTGCAGCCGTCGCTGCAGGCATCCCCACTATCGGCGCGTTAGGTAGCTACCTGTCCAAGTCACAAGCGTTCTGGGTGACACGCTACACCACTAACGCCTACATAGCGTACGACCGTGGCACAACCGAGACCGAGAACGCTAAACGAACCATCAAGCTGCTCGCAGACTATGGGGTTTCATCTAGGATCATAGACCTACCACCTGGCTGCTCAGACCTGGGCGAAACATGGGAGCGACTCGACAACCCTAGAACCCAACTTAGAGAGTGGATCGCAGATGCCCATTCCTCATAGCGAGATATACCGTGCCCGTGCAGGCGATGAACTCGCATTCAAGTCCATACTGCGCCGTATGGACTACCCTATACGCGCACTTGCACGGTGCATGGTCTACCGAGACGGCGATATGGGCGACGTGCTAACCGTCATCATGCTCGGCGTGTGGGAAGCTATCCAACTCTGGGACGGCCAACATAACTTCGCCCGGTTCGCAATCAGCGTCGCACAACGGGACGCTAAGGACCTCCTTGACCGGTCCCATACACGGAAGGCTAAGTTCAATCGCGATGCGATACCGGCGACATCCCATCTTGATGAGGATGCGGACGAGGATGCGGTCTGGGACACTAAACGTGGTCTTCGGGTAGCTCCTGTTGAGGAGGAGGTCGCGTTCAAGCAGGCATGGAGTGAGTTCAGTAAGTTCTTAGAGGATGGTGGTCTGACTGATCAGGAGCGTATATGCTTAGCGTATATGCGGATGGGTTATTCTTTAGACGAGGTTCCGGGGATTGCTCCGAAGTCGGTTGACAATGCTAGTCAGAGGGCTAGGCGCAAGATTCGACGTTGGATGGCTGAGTATTGGGGAGGTTAGTTTGATGGATGTGATTGCGCGTGTTCGGTTGGCGGAACGTGAGTTGCAGCAGGTGTTGGCGAACCAGAAGGCGTTAGCGGCTCGACGGTCCGACCTAGAGGCCGAGCTTGTCAAGTTGGGCATCAACCCACCAACTGTTGAGAACGTCTCGGTTGTCCTCAATGAGATGGAGGCCAAGATCACCGATCTTGAGCAGCGATTGGAGTCCACGCTAAACAAGGCCCAGGAGATCATTACGAAGGCAGGCCAATGACCTTTACAGAGTTAGTAACCTACCACACCAGGCTTGACGCAGAGGTTGGTGTGCTACAGGACACTATTGAGCGGCTTGAGGCTACCCTAGCCGAGCATGAGGCCCAACGTGCTGCTAATGACCGGGGTGCCGTCATTCTAACCGGTCTGTCAGACGCTGCGATGGAGGGCTTCTGCGGTGCCCTGACCGAGGTTGCGAACCACATCATTGGTGCAACCTTCGGGGAGGGCCATGAGGTGTTCATTGAGCCGGTTGGGACAACTGGGATGCGGGTCAAAGTCAGGTTTGGTGACTTGGAGGACACAGTTGAGGATAGCCAGGGTGAGGGTTTCAAGTCTATTGTGAGCTTAGCACTACTGCTTGCAGCGACCTCGCTAGCGACAGGCACCACACTCCATAACGACTTCATCTGCTTCGATGAGCCGTTCCCAGGCGTTCGGGGCGATGACCGGCTTGACTCACTCTACGAATGGCTCCGTAGCGCAGCGAACGAGCTAGGTATCCAACTCATCATCGTGTCACTACATGAGCAGGCACTCACACACGCCGACAACATTATCGAACTGGGGGCCAGCGATGCTTGAGAGATTAGACCTGACTAACTTCAGGACACATCGCAATCTCTCGGTCTCGTTCACGCCTGGCATCAATGTGATTGCAGGTCCGAACAACGCTGGCAAGACCACAATCCTCCGTGCGATCCGGCACCAGTGTTTCCATTACAAGGCTAGTAGGGAACGCACAGTCACAGCCGGTGAGAGGGAGGGGAGTGTTGTCCTGACCTTCAATGGTGGTGTGATCACACGTCGGATCGCGGCAACTAAGAGCGAGATTGAGATGCCGGACGGCACACTCATCACTCAGCCAACGCCCGACACCATTGATACGCTCAAGAAGACGCTCACCCCGTCTGGGCTCGGCCCCCTTATCCTGCCAACGGGCAACGAGTGGTGGCCCCAGTTCCATAGCGTGGGCGACATGTTCTTGGTGGGTGATACCCCAACTGAGGTCAAGCGGCTCCTATCTGCGTTAGGCCACATCGACATCTACGAGAAGGCCCGCGATGTTTGCCGGTCACGGCGCGATAAGCTGACCGCGCACATGAAGGTCCTGCGGTCCGATCTCGATAGTAACAAGGGGACACATACTGCCAAGTCAGCCCTGCTCGATGCGCTCAACCCACTCCGTGATGAGGCGACCAGTATCGAGCGTGAGATACGTCAGTTACGGCAGTCAATGGCTAGCATCAAGCAGGTTGGTGAGTCGCTCCAGGATACGTTGGCTAGCATGATCTCCGATGCGGACGAGCAGGTAGCGACCGACCTGCTAGCCGATCTGGAAGCGACCGCGCCCGACGTGGAGGCTACGAACCAGCAATATCAGACCCTCAAACGGGTAGCTCAGCCCCTACCAGCCATCCTGGCCGCGTTAGAGGCAACACACCCAGACCAGGTGGAGGGCGCACTCAATGCGGTTCGGACCGATCAGGAAGCATATACGGCCTTGGCCGAGGAGTATCATAGGGTCAAGAGCGTATACGATGCGTTACACCGTCTAGAGGGGGAGATTGAGAGTGCCAAAGAAGGCGTTACCCATCAAGAGGAAGAGCTTGAAGCAGCCCGTGCCGACGCCCTCGCAGGTGGCGTCTGCCCAATCCTCGGAGGCAAGTGCCCTAGGTGGGCTGGCTGATGCAGCGAATGAGCAGATAGAGGAGATGGCCTCCACGACCGCAGAAGTCGATAAGCAGGGCGTAGACATCCTGTTCGCGACCGATCTGCACCTCAACGTCAACGCACCCACGAACCGGCTCGATGACTACGGTATGGCGATGGTCACGAAGATGGTCTACGTGTTCCAATACGCGACCGAACACGACATCGACCTCGTTATCTTCGGCGGCGACTTCGGTCATCGACCTGGCCTGCCTGTTAGGCTCGTCAACCCAATCACAGCCGCACTCGTGGACTACATCCGACCAACCAACCAGCGTCCATTCGGTGGGCAGGTCATCCTGTGCGTTGGCTCGCACGATCTGCACGGCCATAACGTGCTCACCTACCCACAAGGCCCACTCGGCACACTCGAACTAGCCGGGGCGAACCCAACCCCAAGGGTCCATATAGGGGCCGATCCCACCAAGCCATTCGCCATAGCACTCAACCGACTCCGCTTCCGTGGTGGCGACATCGGAGTCGCATGTGTGCCCGAACAACAAACCGAGTCCGATATGATCGAATCACTCAACTCACTCATCCATCTCCAGGATAAGGTGCAGATAGTCTGTCTGCACCACCCTATCTGCCTCAACGATCACCCTATGAACCATGTCCACCCGGACGATGTACTAACCGGCCCTAAGCAAGCCGTGTTGTGTGGTCATATCCATTGGCCGCAGGGTGTGTATCGCAGCACACGGGGTTCAGTGTTTGTGATGCCTGGCTCAATGGCTCGCAGGGAGCATACGGACCGTGATCGCCAGCCGCAGATGGCGCACCTGCACATTGGCCCTAAGTCTGGGATCGAGTTGCTGAGGATACCCTGCGCGTCCGGCTCATCCGTCTTCACAGTGCCTGAGATGGACACTAAGACCGAATCCGTTGCTCGGCGGGTCGAGGCCGCTAAGATCAACTTAGCAACGACAACCGCCGACTCGTCACGCGAAGCACTACAAGCCGCAATGACTGGCGAACCTGACGACGTAATCAACGCCGTCCTCAGCGCATGGGATGAAGCTCAGGGATGACGTTACCTGCGTGTAGGATATATACTGTAGGAGAGATGGGGGGATATGGATGCCACCTAGGTATTGTTCATGGGATGCTTTGCCGGTTCCCTGTACGTTCACACGTAGCACGGACAAGTCTGAATCGTCGCCGATGACGTTGTTGGACGTAGTGGAGTCAGACGGTGCGGTGACGTTACAGTGCTGTGACAAGTATGGTGAGGTTGTCGAGATCGAGTTCACGCCCGGGGAACTCGAAGCGGTTAGGTTCAAGGTTCTTGATGCTGTTGGATACGACAAGAAGGAGGCTACAGTGCCGAACATCGACGACGGACTTGAGGCTAGGCTTCAGGACATCTATAGCATCGTTGGCGATGCTAAGAAGCGTGGTAAGCGGGTCAAGCGACTCCTGCCGGAGATGTCCGCTAAGTTAGGGTTCGACGATGTGGGGCTCGATGTGGCAGATGCCTGCCGTTACCTGGAGCAGCACTGTTGCAGGATTGAGGATGGGAGCGTCAAGCTGCCCGAGGTATTCGAAGAGAAGGACGTTGACTTCGCTGAGTGGGCGGCCCTGGTCCGCCAGGACGGCACCTATGATCGGGTGTCCGAGGCGAAGGCTAAGGTTGAGGCGGTTGAGGCCGACAACGCGGAGCCGGTCGAGGAGGCCCCGCCCGAGGTTCTATCAGAGGGGGAAGAGACTGTGCCGGAGTTTGATAACGTGTTCGAGGTCGAGGAACCAGACGATGAGCCCGAGTTTGACGAACGGCGTGTTCGGCTCTGCATCCTGGAGTCCACGTTGGGCGCGTTCCGTGCCAGGCTATCCGGTAAGGTGGATACCGTCAATCTGGCGGTAATCGCTAAGGCTATCGAAGCGTATACGACGAAGCCGATGAAGGCTACGGGCCGACCACCGTATGCGGACGTGGCTGATGTTGACTTCGATCCAGAGCTTGTAGTCACTATGCTTGCGGACGAGGCGGGCTGCTACTTCGAGCCCGAGAACCAGACGGTGACGCCGCCCGAGGGGTTCGACCCACAAGTCTACACGGCAGAGACGTGGCTCGATGAGATTGAGGCGGCAAGCGGATTGGGCGATGACCTGTCGGACGTGTTCGGCGAGGAGATTGAGAACTCTACCGCACCGCCTATGGGGATCGGGTTCGGTGAGGGAGCAGACATCGAGCCACTTGACCCAACGCCTGCACCACCAGTCTCGGAACCCGTCCCACTCACTGTTGCACCAGTGGTTCAGGCTGAACCAGAGGTAGAGCCGGAAGTCGATGATGGCGGGTGGAGCGAGCAGGGCCGTGTTTGGACTAACCAGGAGATCGGTGACCTGATTGTGCGGGTCTCCGAGGATACGGCAGCTAGGCTCACGTCCATCCTGCTTCGGGTCGCAAGCGACGTGATCGACGGGCTTAGCGACCTGTTCATACCAGACGAAGAGGGATAGGGTCTGTAGGTAGTGGTCCCGATAGGAGGGACCTCATGGCTAGACTGAAGCGGTCTAGGGCACGAGCGGCCTGGGTTGCCGGCAAGGGGAAACTGAAGCGGCGAGCTTCATTCACACCCCAAGCCCGTAAACGAGCAGTCTTCTCGGGCCGTAAAGTAGCACTCAGCCCAATGCCAGAACGAGCGGCAGGTGCTGGCCGTGTTACATTCAAGCGTAAATCGTTGTAGGGGGGTTCGTAATGAAGGAAGTTGATGTTCACCATCGACCAATTGGATCAATGCCAGCGATCCCTGCCATGCCAGAGACGTTCCCATCACGTTTCATTGGCCGGGCACGGATCGAGGCGATCCGCAAGTTGGCCGGTGTGTCCAATCGTGAGATCGCCGCCGAGTTTGGCGGCGAGCACTATATTATCACCGGTCTAGCAAACGGGTGGACCCAACTCACCCACCAAACCGCAGAGATTGTATGGGGGTTCCTACTGCGGTCTTGTTGGGAACGCAGGGGTGAAATGCATTACCAAAATCTGGTCAACATGATGACGGGCGTTAGATAGCGATGAAGCTAACGCCAGCTAACGACAACACGCTTTATGACCTCTACGAGCAGTCATGGTTAGCCACGGATGGGGAGCCTGACCTCAAAGTTGTGGCTGCCCAGTTCGCGGAATTGCACATCAGCCCAACGGGCAAGCCGTATACGGTTGAGCAGATTGAGGATCATGCTCGCCGCATGGGGTGGACAACTCGTGCTGTTCGCACTCGTGCCCATATTGATGCTGCGGTCGCTAAGGCGCTCGAAGCGCACTCCCATAAGGATGACGGTGTGCGGGACGCTATGCGAGCCACAGTCAAGGCTACCATGAGTGCCGCACAGACTATGATCCAGTATGCCGCTATGGGGCTTGCGAACATCATGGACCAGATACGGACTGCTAAGGAGAACGGTGAGGTTGAGGTCTACACGAACCTGCTACCCAAGGACCCGCAAGAGGCGGTCCAGCTATTGTGGCGGTCCGAGGGCATATTCAGGCAGTCAGCCACATTCGCACAAGCGTTGGAGTCGGCAAGCGAGGACGAGGCCGTTAGCCTAGCGCCCGCACTCGACGCAATCCAAATGCAACTTGGCCGGCTCACCGCGTCCGATCTCGCAGCCATCCTGTCAGACCTGGGCGCACCCAGCCAGGACGCAGCACTCGTCAACCCAGTCAACGACCATGACCTGGAAGACCCATACGGGATTCCAGACCCTACTAGCTCAATAGACGATGAGGACGGTGATAGCGATGACGCCAGTGGGTGGTCCGACATCACTGACGTTCTTACCTCTAGCTAAGATCAAGGTGAACTCCAACATACGTGCCCAACTCGGCGACATCGCATCGCTAAAGGAGTCCATTCGTCAATACGGGCTCATGCAACCGTTGCGGGTTGCGCCCCCACAGGACGGTGTTGGGCTTGCAACGTTGATTGCAGGTCATCGCCGTTTAGCTGCGATTGACTCAATCTGTGAGGAGGATCAGGCCGAGTATGACCGGCTCTTTCCAGAGGGTATCCCCTGCGCGGTCGGTGAGCCGGTAGACCTGAACGATGAGGAACGCTTCTTCATCGAACGTCAGCTTACGGAGAACGCGGTCCGTAAAGATCTCACCCTAACAGAACTCATTGGGGCCGCTAAGGCACTCAAAGCCTATGGCGCTGACCTGGACGAGATCGCCGTAACACTTGGCCGGAACCGTACCATCACCGCCAAGCTACTCCAAATAAGTGCAACCATGCGCGATAGTGCTAAATCGCTCATTGATCGTGGCATCCTCAACCTGGCGAGCGCATATGAACTCTCTATGCTGGAGCCGGACGACCAAACAGCTCTGATCAAGAAACTCAACAAGCTCTGGCTACTTGATGGGGTTGAGGCTGCTAAGGAGGAGGGTGACGAGGAGTTGCGTGATCCGCTCCCGTTAGCACCGCCTATGACGAGCCTCAAGAAGATACGGGAGTCAATCACGGATACACGCGCCATGCTGCTTGATCTAGGTGAGGAGTATCTCGCCCTGCTCACCGACCTAGATGCCGAGGACTGGGCACTCAACTTCAAGACTGATCCTGACATGCATATCGGCTTCCTGGCGGCTATGGAGGCCATAATCGGGATGCGGGACTTCCCGCCCCCATTCAACACCATCTTCAATGAGGGTTGAGGAGGCTGCTTGATGGATGTTCAGCGTTATCGGGACGATAGCATGTTGTGGCTGTATGTGTCGGACATCGTATACTTCATCCCAGGCTGGCGAGCGTCACCAGGTTGTTTAGCAGAGGAGGCCCGTGCCAAGGAGATCGGTGTGCCGTGCATCTACGAGGAGGACCCACCCCGTTGCATTGTATCCCGTTGGTACAACGACAACTGCGAGTATATCCCGTCACCTGGGAACGAGTTGTGGTCTTTAGAGGCCGTCATCCAAGACTTCATCCAACAGGTTGGACGAGCACCTAGGGTATACGTAGCGGGCCCGTATACTGCGGGCGCATACGGTGATCCATGCCAAATCCTACGGAACATCGGTATCGGAGGATGGTATGCAGCCGCTGTTCGACACGCGGGCGGTAGCCCCTATTCACCCTGGGGCGACTCCTTGGAGCTAGTAACCTACCAGCCAATACGCGCTACCATCCCAACACTTGAGTTGGAGTGGACCTCAAACACCAAGGATGGGGAGGTCTAACTGCGGTGCCGGTTGAAAAGAATATCGAGCAGATCAAGCTCATCCGTGAGTTCTACGTCCGATGCCATGCACCCGAGAAAGTGGCCGCACTCGATTGGCTTATCACCAAAGCTCGTGTCGAAGACCAGAAAGAGAGGCTGGCTAAGCCACAATGACCTTCCAAGAGTGGATCGCGACCTACCACCCCAACGACCCTAAAGTCTACAAGCTACTCAATAGCGTGGACCTAAGCGATCTACCACCCGATGGCTGCCAATCCAGCTACCACGACTGGATTCTAGAACACGCACCCAACCTCTCACCAGTCTTCGAACACCTCTGGTACGCATACATATGCGGCGTGTAACACCCAAACTCCCCCGTACCCCATTAGGTTAGGGGGTACTAGGGGGGAAGGGTATTGACGTATAGGGGGGCACCCCTATATACTTACAGACCCAGCGGCTTATTAGGCCAAGTAACTAAGCCAATCTTGGCTGAGCGTATACGCTGTTGGTGGGGTTCTTTTCTGGTCCAAGTCTAAAAGTCGGGAGTCGTATATGCAGCGAGATTGGTTTAGTGGGTTAGGGTCGGATGGCATGGATGAGTTGATGGAGTTAGCTGTTGAGTATGCAGGTGGCAATCATCGTTGGAACTCACCCAGTTCGGTTGAGTTAGCGGCGCAGCCTGATTTTGGGTTGCCTGGTTTGGTTGTCTCGTTGGCGTCGAGTCTCTTGAAGTTGGGGCTTGATGGTAAGAGTGAGGTGCAGCTTGTCTATCGGGGTGAGGCTGATGATGGGGTTGCAACTGTGTTGGCTAGGATTGATGCACCGTTAGAGCCAACTGACTTCACTCGTGAGTTCGTTACCGATGTCCTGGCCGACTTCGGCCCCTATCTTGTCCAACGATATGCACACAAGCCATCTGAGTTCAGGTTGCACGTCCTATCACTCGTGCTAACCTACTCGGAACCATGTGATGGCGTATACTCACCCGTCATAGTTGATCTTCTCGATCCGAGAAGTTGTGGCCTTATATAAGGGGTCGTCCCAACTCGGACCCTGCCGAGTGGGCTTGGGGGGCCTCCTGCCCCCTAACCCACCCTAACCCCACACCAACCAGACCGAGATCGAGCCCGCCCACCGCACCCCGCTGATCTGTACACCTAATCACCTCATCGCCCGAACCTGCCGATTACACCACCCACGAATAACACCTTCCCCGCGCGGAACCCCCGCTTTGGGCAGGAGTTTCCCGACCTCGTGAGCGTTCCCTCCCCTATACGCGCGGAACCCCCAGACCATCATTCACCTAGAGTGTTGACGTTCCCGGCGTCCGTCGGTATGATACAGGCATTCCACGGAGGGAGCAAGCCCTATGACGAGTCATGACGTATGGTTTCAGGGATTCCACGGCTGCGGGTATATCAGATTCCGTGGGCCCAGCGAAGGCTTCGTGCTCTCGCCTAGCCAGGTCCGCCGGTGGCGGACTGCGGTCTGCCCGTTCGCAGGTTGTCTATGTAGGGGGTTGCCCCTATCGTTCAGCCGGGCCGGCGCGTCTATCGAGCCGACAGAGGACGGCTACCGCCTTATCCCGTGCACGTCAGCGGAGGTGCCCTCGTGCTAGAGACCCTTACCAAAGCAAGAGCCCTCGTGAACGCCCTAGAGGCGGCCCAGGAGGCGCTAACGTCCCTCGGTAGTGTATCCACACCCACCGCACCTACGGAGGCGGAGGCGGCCCCCACAGAGCCGCCTGTGGAGTCGCCCGTTGCCGCGTATATCGAGCGGCTCCGGTCGCTCTATGTGAACCCTGTCGGGGAGGTGCCCGACGGCATGGAGATCGACCCCGACGACCCGCCCGACGGGCTGCGGTGGGGTGTGTTTGTTGAGCTATCCAGGCTCTCACCACGGCGAGGGACGGCGTGTTATTCCGCCTACGGGACCCCCAGCGAGGGGTTTGATTCGCTGGGGGAGGCCGTGGCGGCTTGGCGGGCTTGGGCGACCGTCGCCGGGCTGCTTGACCGTGACGGAGCAGCCCAGGACGGGTGGGAGATCAATGGTGACCAGTTCTCAGTTGATCGAATCGAGAAGGGGGAGTTTTAGCGTGACCGAGGTAACTGTGCGTCTGTACACCCTCTCTGAACTCCAGGAGGTTTCGGACGTGGGGTACACACAGGCTATGGAGCGAATGCTCGAAGCGGCTCGCGATTCCTTTGCCTCTTGGGGTGGCGCAGAAGTCGTCGCCAATTGGGCGACGGTGGTAGCTCGATACGGCATAGAGATCGACCCCCAGGGAGTTGGGTGGGACGAGCACTTCAGGCCCACGTTCGATGGCAGGTTTGCTTGCCGGATCAATGGGGCGGAGGTTCTGGCGTGGGTGCTTGCGGAGGCAGCGGACCCAGGCTGCGCTATCGACGAAGACGACGTTCGGGCGGCCTTCATGGAGTATGTTAGCCCGACGGATCTGCGGACCTGGCGGCACCTGCCGCAGGTTTGGGAGTCGGAGGGCGATTCCACAGCGGAGCGTGTCTGGTCGATTCCGCGCGGTGGGTATCACATAGCGCACGAATGGGGTTCAGCCGGCGGGCGGTGGCCTGAATACCCGCTCATCAACGAGGCCGCCCAGGAGTTCGGTGGTTGGCTGATCGACCTCGCGGAGCGGCTAACAGACGCGCTCCAAGACGCGATTCGGGCCGAGTATGAGTGGGTTACCTCCGAACGGTGGATGCATGAAGAGGCCGACGCGAACGGGCGTCTTTACGACGAGAATGGGAGGGAATGGTGATGATCGAACCGAGACGCTACCGCTACACCGGTTCAGTATACGCGCCCGCTCATAACGAGTGGGGGGGCGAGACGTACCAATTCGACGGGTTGCAGGAAGCGGCCGACGAAGCCTACCAAGCCTACATGGAGGGCACATTCGGGAATGTGCGTGTTTGGTGGACTGAGTACGGCAACTCGACAGAGGCCTTCGCTCCGACCGTCCCCGGCGATGATGAGCCAGACTGGGACGCCGACGCGGACCTCCTGGACGCCTGGTGCTCCGAATCGGACCGCTGGGCGAACGAAGGCGGCCTGGCCGCCGTCATCGACGAATGGAACCGGCAGCACCCACCCACCGAGGGCGGGGATGCCTAGTGGTGGCCCACAAAGTCAAGCTACACGGTGTCTGGGTCACCGTCCGCGACGGACCGCGCCGGCCAGCCCGCAGGCCGCTCCGGCGCGTGAACTGGACTAAAGCCGCCATCCGAGGGGACACCCGGAAGCTAACACGCCGGCCTGGATAGTATTGACGTTCCCGGCGTCCGTAGCTATACTACGTAGCTAGCGGGGACCTGTAGGGGGTCCCCCATACCGAGAGGGAGGGTTTACATGAGCGAAGAGGGATACAACGGCTGGGCGAATTACCCGACCTGGTGCATTCACTTGCACCTCAGTGGTAATCCTTACTGGGTTGAAGCCGCTCGTGAGGCGAAGGCGGCGGCGCAGGCCGACCCAGACCAGTATAACCACGGGGCCGCCAACCTCGCTCGCTGGAGTTTGGCGGACCGGTTGTGGGAAGAGTTGACTGATCCGGAGTATGGTTGGGCGCTGACGCGCGGGTCGCAGAACGCGGCGGCCCTGCTGGGTTGGGACCTTCTGGAGTGGGCCATTCGGCAAGCAGACTGGAGGGAGATAGCAGAAGCATTCTTGGAGGCGGCTGGCGAGGACGAAGCCACCTACCCCGAGGACGCGTTCCCCATTGAGTACTATGACCCTGAGGACGAAGGGGAGGATAACTGATGATTCACATTCTTGCAGAGGTCACGCAGGCCGGCCCGCTTTCGTTCTGCGGGCACGTTCTCAATATAGATAACGGGGACAGGTTTTACAGCGGGAGCGGGTACAAAGGCCACCTAGCGACCTGCCCGGACTGCTTGATCAGCCTGTGCGACAGCCTGCAGGCACAGGCTGAGAACGCCTACTCGCACTTGCAAACGGCCTACCTCGACTGGTTGGCCGCCTACAACGCCCTTCGGCGTGTAGACCCGGAGGCTGTCTCTGGGATGGCGAACCCCACGCAGGAGTTACGGTGTGCGGCTTGTCATGAGCCGGCGGGAGTCCTAATCCCTGAGTGCGTCTGCTGGGAGGAGGCCTCGGATGATTGAGCGGCGGTTCGATAGGTTCCCAAGTCTGAAGCGGCTTCAGTCCTGGTTTCCGCAAGCCGACCCGGAGCGCCTTCGGGCGCTCCGCACGGTCGCCAAGTCCGACGACCCGCACGAAGCCGCCCTACACTTGATGTACGATCAGGGCATTCTAAAGGATTACCACTACGCCTACCCTGGGTATGAATTGGTGCTACAAGTCGCTTCGTGGGCGCTCGGTGGCTTCGGTGTCGAATCGGTAGGCCAGGCGTTTTATGTGAACATGGGGGACACCTACGCCGGAACGCTCCTGTATAACCTCTCCTCGGGCGCGTTCAGCCTAACGACGTGGGGCGACTACGCGGAGCGTCACTACACCTAACACACCGCACCGCCCCCCCGCGCGTATACGGGGGAGGGGTATTAGGGGAGGGGGGTTCAGCGTATATGACCCCCCACCCCATTCCATGTAGTAACCGACCGACTATCGTCCGAACCCAGAGAGGGGAATTCTTCAATGTGGTATAGGCTTGAGCACGGGGCAATTCACCTGAACAGCGCGGGGACGGACCTCCCTTCCGGGACCTGGATAGCGGTCCGGGAGTCCGGTTGGTACGACCTCGCTGAGAGACCCCCACAAGTCCAAGAGCGGGGCCAGATAGTCGGCCTGCTGGAGAAAGACGACCTGACGCCAGACGGCCAGCGCGTTACTATCGGTTGGGGGGCCGGCTTGCCGACCTCGTTTAGCCAGGTTCAATCATTGTCAGCCCTCCTTTCAAGAACGGCCCGGTTCGCGTCCATTATGAGCGGCTTCGACGGACTCCTTCTCTATGTCCGCGAATCGGAGAATCTGGACTTGCTTGCCGCTGGGGCGGGGCGACGGTTCGTCTATCGGGCTGAGCCCGCTGAGGACGGTCGGCCCCTGATCAACCGCCAAGAACTTGAACCGCCCGACTCCGACCCCGGATAACCTCTCTCTCTCCCTACTAACACAACACCTCGCGCCCGCGTATAGCCTATATGCGGGCGTGTTCTATTGGTGAATCTTGTGGCCCTATATAAGGGGTCGCGCCGCCACCGGTCCGGCTGGGGGTGCCCGCCGGCACCCACCTCTCCCCCCGCCCCACACCGAGAGACCGTGCCCGAGACCGCCTGTGCGAGATCGAGACCGTGCCCCCACCCCCGCGCGCGTGTGCGCCCGCGCGTGTCCCCTTGACGCGCGGAAGGGGGGCCGGGGGGCCGGAACCGATCCCTCCTGGCGTCGCATACCGTAGCAAGCCACGCGCCGCAACGCGCCGCAAAGCTTGACGTTCTCGGCGCGCCAGGCTAATCTGTCCATGTCGCGGGGGAGACAAGCCCCCCGCCGAACCGAAAGGGGAACGAACATGAACAGGGATGCCGCATACCGCCGCGCTGTCGCCATCGACCATATCATGTGCTTGTTACATGGCCACGATGAGCTAGAGGGTGCACCGTTCGACTACCGAGAGGCTGTATCCTGGTACCTCGCGGAAGCCCAGTTACACATCAACGCGCTACAGGTCTCGCGTGTCAGACAGGTTGTTGACGCCCTGTCCGAGGCAAGCAACGAGATCCGCGCCGCGGCCCTGTCAGCATCGATGCTACTCGGCCGCACGGCCGAGACGATAGACACCGCGGCCCTGATCGACCGCACGACCGATGCCGCCTCCGTCCTGGATGATGTGGCCTCCACCCTGTCCGGGTGGCCCGGATTCTGGTCAGGGAAGGACACGGAGGACACGGAGGACACGGAGGACACGGAGGACACCGAACCGTACCCGTACGGCCCGGAGGACGAAGGCACCTACTAGCACACGCCACGGGGCCCCGCAAGGGGCCCCACGAACCGAGAGGACGGAACACAATGACTGACACCACCGCGCGATATCTGATAGCAACCCTGCAGAACCACCTACGCGCGCACGAGATCCTGCCCGATTGGGAACACGGCTATGCGATCGCCCAAGCAATCGAAGGTGCTGCTGGGCCATACCTGAACTTGTCCATCCCCTACGGTGCGACGGCCCTTGCCGTCGCACACGACCTCTTAGCCTACTACGACGCCAACCTGCCAGACACGGGAGCCACCGCCAGAGACATGGTCACCGAATGGGCCGTATCCTTGACCGAGTGCCCAGACGACGAAGTCTGGTGCATCGACGGCGAACGCGTAGCATTCGCAGTCGGCAAGGGCTTCTGTTGGCAACTGGCCGAGGGTGACGGCCCCACCGTGCTGGACATCCGCCCCCGCGCCGCAGCATCCGATATCGCATCCACAATGGACGCTATACGGCGCGAGGACGAGGAGCTACGCGGAGCCCTGTGCAGCATGTGCCACACCACCCGGCAGTATCGGGATATCGACGGCGACGGGTGCTTGGAGCCTAGCGCATCCCCGTACTGCCCCACCTGCGGGGCCGAGTACGTGGAAGGCACAGGGTATCAGGAACGCGATGCTACGTGCCCCCACTGCCACGCGCCCGCCGCGTGGGTACCCGCGCATGGGGATGCCCCAGGGCATGATGTATGCACCCTGTGTGCAGCCGTATGTGATCTCGACCCCACCCACGGCCCCACGTGGGGCCCCCCCGCCAGTGATTACCTAGCCGTTTGGACTGTTCGCCCCCACGAGTACCGGTAGCCGGTAGGCACTTCGACCCTGGGGGCCCCTTGCGGGGCCCCACAAGACACGGAAGGACACCAACCAACATGGTTAACACGTCCTGCAAGGACAGACTGCACGTGCTGATCTGCCACGCGAGCCCAGACGGCGAGCCATACGACCAACCCATAGCCTCCGCCGCCTACCGGCGGCGATCCGACGCCCTGGCCGCGCTCGACAGGCTGCTGGGCGGCCCCGGCCGCGCATCCGTCGCCATATGCGACGTGCACCCCGACGGCACCCTGACGCCCATCCGCGAGCGCGTAGGCGGCGCGTGGGCCCTACCATCCGCGCGCACGATCGAGGCGCTGGACGGCGAGACGGCCCACGACCTCGCACCCGCCAACCGAAGGGGGATGTAACGTGACCACCCAGCAACTGCGTACTACCATCCATGTTGGTCTGCCGTCGGCCGACGCCATGGCCGAGCTATCGGCCATCGTAGCCACGCACTACGAGGGAGCGACCGTCACCCCTGCCAGTGGTATCTGGCAGGGTAGCACCGAGCCCGCCGCTGTAGTTACGATCATCCATCCCGACTCGCCCTCATGGGCCGTCAGAACGGATGCACTCTGCCGCCACCTGTGCGACGCACTCCGGCAGTCCTGTGTCCTGGTCACGACCGAGCCGGTGGCCGCCCACACGTACGCAGCCCGCGCCATCCGCGCCATCGCCGAGGCCTACTAGCAACACGCCACGGGCGCATCGACGAAGACTAGCTAGCACCCCACCACCACCACCACCACCACACCGAACCCCCGCCCGAACCTGTGGCGGGGGTCTCGCTGTACGTCCCTGCTCCCCGATCCAGATCCCGCTGGCCCTGTGTAACAGCCTCTAACCCCCTAACACCCCATATAAGGAGATACGAGGGGTTTTGTAGCGCGTACTAGTCTGTATCACCCACCGGAAATTAGCCGTTTACCCACAGCCAATTCTGGACATAGCGTATATTCTCGTGATATACCCTCAGTTTGACCTACATAACCCAGCATATACGCAGAATAAAGGGGATGGTCCCCATATACGCATAGCATAGCATGGCATAGCGGCCCCCTATGCAATACTGTGCGAATAACCTTACTGCATAAGAGCAACTGCATAAGTGCAAGTGCAT